>OFMS01001096.1_pt1 | contig 21272 bp, 28 predicted proteins | sample 1541871 | NCBI WGS metagenome assembly OFMS01 (sample SAMN04209251, study PRJEB22552) | human gut metagenome | biome: gut; material: feces | host: Homo sapiens | place: USA: Oklahoma
AGGTATCAAAAAGTATTGAATTTATTGTTGAAAAACACTTGATTATATGGAGAGGGAGGATGTTACGTTATTGTCACAGGTTTCTATCCTTTTTATTTGTTCGGCAGTATTTAATATATTCAATTGGTATTCCGCAATTTCTTTTAGTATTTCAAATCGTTCTTCCTTCTTCTTTCCTTCCCGTATCATTTGGGCATTATGCGTCTCCAAGTTAGAAAGTACTGTTAGCTCATTAATTGTCGCAAAATCTCTGACATTATTTTTCTTTGCAAGTTCTGGATTCGTTTCTCTCCAAGCTTTTGCCATGAACCCAAACAAAGCAACATTCACTATATCTGCTTCTTCCGCATATGCAATCCATTGTGAATCCTTTTTATAATCTCTCTGAGGCAGAATATAGTTTTTTACTGCATCTGTCTGAATCAGATAATTACTTTTACTAAGAAGACGTTTTACATTCCATTCTGTTTGTTTGGAATTATTTTCTTCTTCCTTCAAGCGTTGGAATTCCTTTATCAGATATAATTTAAAAACCGGGCTAATTGCAGACGCAAACTCAAAAGCAATATCCTTATGAGCGTAAGTCCCCCCCCATATTTTCCACGTTTTACATATAATCCTATGGCATTTGTTTTATTAATCCACTCTGCGGTACTTAATACAAAAGTATGCAGACCTGCTTCGGATTTAAAGTGGTCGAATTCGACCACTTTAAAATCAGGATTATAAATCAGTTCCCATGTGCCTAAAAATTCTAAAGTATTTCTATTTCTCAACCAGTTTTTAACAACATCTGCACTACGTGATTCTCCTGATTTCGCCTTAGCAATATCCGTTATGCAAATATAATCATCCAACTCCTGTTTCAATATTGCAACTGGTACATTTTGTACTTCAATTACTCTATTCTTCATTCACCTCTTCCTTCCCTGTAATATTATCCATTTTTATCCTATACGCTAACAACCTGAAAACATAGTCCGGCATCTTCCTTGTTCCTCTTTCCCATTCTGTCACAGTTCTATAAGGAATTCCAAAATATTCACAAAATTCTTTTCGGTTCATTCCTGTACTTTCCCTTAATTTCTTTATTTTATCTCTTATCTCCATATGTTCTCCCTTCACATTTACACATTGTGTATATACTATAACATATTTTTCTTACATTCACAATATTTTCATAGCTAATTTGGAATACTCTCCCACACGCACAGCGCCCCATACCCTACCTGTGGATTAGGGTATTCTGTAAACCCCGGCAGCGGCTTCGCCCCTCTTCTTAAATATGCCTTCACCTTCTCCCCATAAAGATACGGATCATTCCCATTTACAATGCCCCACTCCATCAGAAGCGCTGCCGCCCCCGTGACAAAAGGCGCCGCGAAGGAGGTTCCCGTAAAAGACGCATAGCCTCCACCAGCTGCCACTGTCGTGATATCCACACCTGGCGCAACCAAATCCGGTTTCAAGACCACTCCACTTCCTCGTCTCAGCGGACCACGTCCCGAAAAATCCGCATAAGACAACGTATGACCATTGTAAGCGCCCACGGAGACCGCTCCCCACGAAGTGGAAGGAATGGTAAGCGTTGTTGTATTCTTAGGATACAAAAATCCGGTTCCTCTATTTAATACCGCTTCACTCGGAAGCCACAATTCATACAATCCCGTCACAATTTTTCTTGGTGTCAGCACAATTTTCCATACTCCTTGATTCATATAATCATTAACCGGAAGCAGCTCAATAAAAACTTCCTGTGCTGTGCTAAATGGACTTGGTTCTCCGTAATACAACAGGACTTCCGTCTGTCCCATAGTGAATCTCTGCACTCCAAGCGTTTCTGGAATCGGTCCTATCTCCACGCCCGAAGGAGAGATGAGTGAAATGTCTATGATATCCGTATATTCTTTCCATATCTGTATATTTAAAGACGGCTGCCGATCTTGAACTGCCAATTCAATCACCGCTTCTTCCTCATCCCGAAGCTGACCTGCCGTATGCCCCGCGCTTACCGCCTCATTTCCGGTTCCAATACAAATACTATTTTTCCACACACCGGAAATATCATCAATAAACCGTTCCAACAGGGACGTTCCATCGTGCGAACCGTATGTATTTCCAAAGCAACCCCATTGCAACGGCTCTTAAGGATTTGGAAAACCGGAATGAGCGAGCCTTATACGCAAACTGGAAACCTCTGCAAATCATCAATAACAGGATGGCTCTTTTATTCCGGCACAATGCCAGTGAATCTGAACACACTCTTTTATATGTCCATCATTTTATTTTCCATCCTTTACACCGTCTTACAGAATTAGAACAATATCATTTACTCTATTCTTCCATTGAAGATGTTCCTACCATTGCTGAAAAATTACGCTATGCAAGACACATGAAAGGTTTACGACAAAAAGATATTGCAGAATATTTAAACATACACTTGTCCTTGTATAACAACTATGAAAATCCTGATTATGAACAATTCCCTGTTAGAGATTTAGAAAAACTTGCTGATTTTTATCACTTGAAAATGTCCGAACTATTAGATACATATCATCTCTTTTTATATCAGCATCAAATTTCCTCTCTGAAATCTTTTCGCAAAGATAATTCACTGACTCAGCGACAACTTGCAGATATTTTAGATGTATCGAGAACTACTTTACAATGTTGGGAAAACGGCTATCGAAATCTCCCAAAAGATATATATATAAAACTTCTTGAATCCGGCATGAAAATCGTTTGATTTCCTATTTATTTAATTATTTTTAACACAACGGGCAAAAGTTTCTTCTCGTCCTCTCCTGCCCCTTTCTTTTTTAAGCGAAGCCGGGTTAGCGGAATAGTTTCTTTTGTCTTATTTATCAAATAAAGCCTTCTAAAAGACGAATCTGCTTCTTCTATAACAAAAGACTGGCAGTATATAATACCACCAGCCTTCTACTCGTCGCTAAATTAGCATTTCATCAATGCTTTTTATAATCATCTTCTTTTGTTCCTGTGAACACTGAAGTCTTTCTATATAGGAATATATGTATTCACTATGAGTTTCTGCCACTGCTTTTCTCAAAGCACTGATGCCCTGCCTATCTTCCGGATAATGCACGACAATCTCCATATAAACCTACCTCTTCCAACTATTTATCATATTGTATTCTATTTTTCTTCCAATATGTCTGATACTTGATTACTTAACATATCCTTTTGAACTTCCTTGTACGTTCTTTTAAGTTCATCTGTCATAGAGTTAAACTGATTCCATCTGTCGCACTCCATGAACCCCATAACTTCTAAAGCAGTTCTTAACCAAATCAAATTTTTCATATTGTAAGAAATATCCTCTAACAATTCCTCATCTGAAATAATATCGTTCTGTAATTCTTCTATTTTCATATCTGAAAATCTCCTTTCTTCGATAAAGTCCACTAATTTAAGTACGTTTCTTCTTTTTTACTCTTTACTGCTTACTATTTTCTTCTTTTGTTATACTGTTTATGATAAATTACATTCAGTTCTGTTCCATCTTCTGAATCATAAATACCATAAGCATTCTCGAAACATGGTTCTAATCCTTTCACACGTTCTAATGCCTGTTTATAAGTTTCTTTGTAAAGAGGTGGGGTTTTAATGCCCTTAGAGCGAGAGTATAAGCGATAATTATTTGCATAGTATGGAATTCTTTCTACTTTCTTAGATCCTGATTTTTCTTTGTTTCTATCCGAAAATAATCCCATAAAATATGCTGCAATATTATCATTATCTAAAATACGGTTTACGCAAACATATCCTTTTCTCCACATATAACTTAGTCTGCCCTTTGGTATGAATAACCTTTTTCCTCTTCTGTCTTTAATCAAAACATGCACATGCCAAACCCCTTTTTCAGTAGGTTCATAAATTACTATATATTCACATGTAGGATAAGCATATTTCAGTCTTTTCCAAAAGGCTTTAAAATCAGCAGACACATTCTCACGGCTTTGCATATCCTCTCCATAAGTTAATGTGACATGTAATTCCGATTCATTTCCAGTAAAATTGTAATTGATAAGCCTTCTTAAAGTTGTATAAGCCTTATTCATATTCTTCCTCTGATTTTTCAATGAGTGACGAAATTCACATACCTCACCGGTTCTCAGATTCACATAATGGTCTTTATCCAATCTCTTAATTCCACACTTCCGTTGAATTGATTTTTCCATCACGGTCATTTCAACAATATGATTTGTAACACATATCGTTGAAATAGAATCATCCAGAGGAATCCTGCCGTTCACCTCCTCCCTTGAAATATAAATATTTTTGCTATGGTTTGTTCGTTGAGTCATAGCAAGACCTCCTTTTAACGTATTTCCGAGTTTTGCTTATAGCCCGGATAATACGAACTCGTTATGAGCAGAGTTCCGCATCCTCAACTTAGAATTGTTCACAATTTGTTTACATTTAAAGTGTCTATCTTTATCTTTTTATGAATGTACTCGTTTTTAGTCTTTCAAAGCGTCCTCAAAATCACCTTTTTTCCTGTTGTTTTCTTAATAATCAAGTCTTACTTTTATAAAAGAAAAGAGAGACTCCATTTCTGAAATCTCCCTTATACAAAAACCTTTATAAAATTGTCAAACTCGTATTTGTCCTTTTTAGAGTAAATTTTCATTTAAGCCAAGCGGGCTACCCAAAAATATCTAGGAAGTCTGTAAGCGGTAATAGCAGTCTCTAAAGTTAAAATAACTGTCGTTTTTAATAGTAGTTTGTTTCTATAAACTGCAAGTCTCCCGATTCGCCTACACTTACTGTACCTGTTAATGTTCTAAACTGCCCATTTCCCGGACTTGGGCCTTCAAAAGAAAGAATACAACCTGCCCCCATTATATTCGTACCATCCCATTGAAAACTGGAAACTTCTAAATAAACCTCATTAACGTCTCCTCCAAAATAATCGGACAGACTAATCGTAGATTTAACAGCCTGTTCTATCATTCCTTGATAAGCGTCAGCATGAACTCCAAAATCGCCCCATACCCCTGAAAATCCTTGAAAATTTCTTACCAAATCCTCAACCTTGTTATTATCCATCGTGTTACTAGATGACGGTTCTGAAATTCCAGAGGTATCTGACGTAATCGGCTCTTCTCCAACAGATTCAGATAAATTTTTATCAGTCTTTGTATACATAACTTCATTATTCTCTGTTATGTATTGAATGAAATCCAGTTCTTTATTTCTCAATACAAAACGAAGAGTTACGTCTTTGTTATCATAATCCGTTATTTTGTACTCAATATCCTTAGTAAAATCTGTATACTCTCTTGTACTTACATCTACCTCACATTCCTTTTTTAAATAATTCATATTACCATACACATCTGTTCCCTGAGGGTAATATTGTTTTATAAGCAATATTTCATCTGACGGCATGGAAATATCTAATACTGGCAAATCACTATATGATTCCTGTTCCCATACACCGAGACTATTCTGAATAATTTGTTTTTCTCCCTCCTCTGTCATGAATGGTTGTTTTGAAACGCTATCAAAATTTTCTTTTGTATCATACCAAATTCTTATCATATTTTCCGCAACTTTTACTACTACTCCGTTTTTATACATATAGGCAAAAGAATCTTCACGTGCTTTATTCCTCAAATCAGGATAATCCTCTTCTTGAGAAGAAGGAATAAAAATCTTCATAAAATTTTGTGCCGTTGCATAGTCTCCGTCCTTCAATGTTACTTCCACCGCTTTAATTTTATTCTCGTTACCAACTAACACTTCAAATATTTTCTGATTACCCGTGAGTTGTACCATTGTTGCTCTTTCAACAGCTTCTTTATTATTGGAATCTTCCGTTGCACCATTGTTGTAATAATAGTGAATGTAATTAGTATAATCAGCAAACAAATCATCTTTATCCCGTACTACAAAGCCATCATTTTCACCCCTTATCAAAAAATCTTCCAATTTTATCGCACTTTGAAATGTCTCATTATACTTTTTAAGAAAATCTTCCATGGATAATGCCGGGGTTGTATTATCATTCTCCTCTTTGCCAACTTCATCATAACCCTTTTTAATATCTGAGAAAAATCCGCTAGCAGTTCCCGCAATTAACAGAATTGCCAAAAGTACTCCACTTCCTAATAAAAGTATTTTCTTCTTTTTACCTGATAAAAATCTTCCTTTTTTACTGAATTCAATATCATCACTTTCACATTTCGCGCCACATTTACTGCAAAACTTATTATCATCTTGTACTTCCGTTTCACATTGTTCACAATATTTCATCTGCCTAGTCCTCCAATGGTTTGTCCCAATCATTAAATTCTTTTAATGTACTTATTGCTAATTCACTTTTTACATCTGTTCCACTATAACTGTTGACATAAGATGCCTGATTATTATAATGAAAATCATCTTTAGTAACAGAAAACACAACGACACACCATTCACTTCTTACTTTTGCACCATAGCTATTTTCAGCGTCTACATCCAAATATACCAAATATCTGCCATAATCATCCTTTTCCAATATTTCTTCTCCCGAATATATTGCCGTTCCGGGCGCTATTAGTTGTTCATTAACAACATTTCTAGCAGCATTTACCACATATTCTTCCTTCGGTTCATTTCCAATAAATCTTGTAATAATGAAAAGAGCAATAACAATTCCGCAAAGTGTAACAATAACCTTTTTTCTCTTTCTCTTAGGCAGATTTTTAAAATCTTTTACATCGCCGGCAAATTCTGCTCCTTTTTCTTTTGCAGTATTTACATACTGCTTTGCTCTTTCTTTCCTTTCCTCTTTAGATATATTCTGAATTTCATTAAATTTTTCTCTGCTTTTTTCTACCCCCTCTGTAAGTGCAGAACCTGCCTGCATAACACCGCTTGATGCCATTTCTGTCACTTGCTCTATTTTGCTTTTATCTCGGCTCTCAACAGTTTTTATCTCTGTTCCACATTTTGGACAAAATTTCATCTTTTCGTCCAGTTCATGTCCACACTTCTGGCACATCCTTTTTACTTTCTTTTCCTGTACAACTTCTTCACATTTACTGCCACACTTACTGCAAAATTTTGCATTATCGCTTAATTCCTTCCCACAATTAGAGCAAATTTTTCCCATATGTATTTCTCCTCGTTTTATATTAATTCTATAATTTTCTTAATTATTTCTTCGTCTTTTTCCTGATAAATAGTGTGCGTATCATCAACATGTTCCCTGCCCTTCTCAATCTGTATTGGCTTATCACTAAAATCTCGTTTCCAGCATACTTTGATTCCTTTTGCATTATATACATTTGGAATATTTTTAACTTCATTACCTATCACAAATCCGACCGCCTTAATTCTTAATGGCTGGTTTAACATAAATCGTGATTTAATAAAAATCAAATCTCCCACTTCTACTGATTGGATCATTTCATAGTATCTTGACTTTTCTTCCTCCTTATAGCCAATCACTGCAACTTTTTCTTTCAAACAATCCTTTGTAATATCTCCTTCTCCCTGAAAATAAGCGCCTATCCCCCATACTGCCATAACATATTTCCTCTTTCGTATACTTTTCATTTTATTATATTTTAGGTCATTTGCACCCTAATAGTCAATAGGTCATCGTGACATAATTTAATTATATTTCAACACTCCACAAGAAGGAGGTGCAATACCTATTGTCACGCTTAAAAGACTTACGCAAAGAACGTGGCTACACGCAAATCAAGATGCAGCATTTAACTGGTATAGACCAAAGCGATTACTCCAAGATAGAAAATGGCAAACGTTACTATACCTTTGAACAATGCCGGAAGATAGCCCTCGCCCTTGACACAAGCATGGACTATCTTTCCGGACTGACGGATGAAAAGAAACCTTACCCCCGTTCCAATTCATCCAACTAGCAGAAAAACTGCCTATCATCATTATAATGACAGGCAGTTCTTTTGTACTATGCACGCAGCTTAGTAACGAAGTTTATTTAGTTTTTCTTTCACTTCCATTACATCCCTATAACGTTTACTTGGATTTACCATGATACATTTTTCTATGATATTTCCGATTTTTCCGGTTGCCATCTCATTCACAGGATGTTTTCCGGTCAGCATGACGTTCATCATAATTCCCAATCCATAGATATCCGTTCTCTCATCGGATTGAGCCTCTCCGTATTGCTCCGGTGCAGCATAACCGATTGTCCCCACCGTTCTCGTATCTTTTTCCGAATACATTTTATAGATTTTAGCGGCATCAAAATCAATAATCTTCACTTTTTTACCTTTCATAACCATTACATTTTCCGGTTTGATATCTCTATGAATAATCTGATTCAAGTGTAACGCATATAATCCGTCACACACCTGACTTATGATTTCCCTCACATAACTTTCTGATAATGTTCCCTGTTCCAATCGTTCTGCAATCGTAATCCCCGGTATAAATTCTTCCAAAATAATCGTTTCTTCTTCATTACGACATACTTCATAAATTAAGGGAAGGTGTTCTTGTTTCACCCCTAGCAATCTTTCATACGCAGGATAAATCCCTTTTAATTTCTTGACTACCACATAGTTTCCCACCTGATTATGTTTATATAAAAGCACTTCACCGCAGTCTTTTTTCTTTAATACTTTTACAAAAGTATAATACTCTTTCAAGTTCTCAACTAACCACCGATACATAACTTTCTCCCATTGCCAACCTGATTTTCCCATGATATACTCTCTACAAGGTGATAAAGATGATTAAAAAACCAACTGATGAACTGATGGACGCACTAAATCAATGTTCGTCTGTCAAAGAATACATAAACAACGAACAGGATTATTTGATTGATTCTGCTGTTTGTGACTATTTGAATCAACTGTTAGAAGAGAAATCTCTGAAAAAATCCACGGTCATTAAAAACTCGGAACTCAATGAAATTTATGGATATCAGATTTTTTCAGGAAAGCGTATTCCGTCACGTGACAAACTGATTTCCATTTCCTTTGGGCTGGAACTTTCACTTGAGGAAACACAAACTCTTTTAAAATATGCAGGATTTGCTCCTTTATACCCAAAACAAAAACGTGACAGTCTGCTTATATGGGGAAAAAATCATCAGTTTTCCATTTATCAGATAAATGAATTACTTTATACGGAAAATGAAGACACCCTATAATTATTGCACATAATAATATTCCAACTGTTCCACCATACCATCGTCAGAAAAATTGATATTTAATCCCGGATTGAACTCTCTGTCAAAACGATAGCAGAGTTCTTTTTCATACTCCTGATCCGGTGTTCCCAATATTGTTTTCACTGCACCAGCATCAGATATCCCAGCAATCCCATAGATACCATATTCTTTTTTATTTTCTCCTACTGTATAATCAATCAAAATATCTTGTATAACCTCTTCTTGATTTACTGCAACAGTTATCATCCCGAATGTATAGATATCCATTCCATTTTCACGATACATTTCATCCGTTTCTTCGCCTAATGTTGCTTTAATGTCAACAAACCCACTTCCAAGCACATCCCTTAAATCATTTTCCACTTCGGAATCATAGATAATATTCTCACCTGTCCTAAAATTTTCGTTAATGACATTTGGAATATCCAACTCCTCTGTGTAATTGCTGTTCATGTTGTCTTGTATTCTACGCCTTACAAATGGCATACAAATGAACACACCAATCACCAATACACTCCCAATTAACAATAATGGAATATGCTTCCTATGCCTGTCTTTTATTTGTATTTCCTGTTTCTCATATTGAAACATACACCGCGGACAATAATGTGCTTCATCCGGCAATTCCATACTACAATTTGGACATTCTTTCATCCTGCTACCTCTTTGCCATCACGAAAACAATTTCGTATACTCTGTCTGTGTGTCTGCAATATGATACACATAAACTACTTTACCTATCTGCCGATATATAGAAACATACCTTTCAGATATGACCATTCGATACCCTTGCTTATTCAACCATTTATCCGGTGTCAGAGAACCGGAGTCTGGAAAGTTCTCTAATCGCTCAATACTGTCCAAAATCTGCTCTGTAACTTTCATAGCGGATTCCACACCAAATTGAAGTAGATAATAATCTTCAATCTTTTTCAAATCTTCCCATGCCGTAGGAAGAATCTCTACTTTATATTGTTCCTGCACGTTCTCTCAATTCCTTTCTTGCTTCGGAGATACTTCTTGTCTTTGCTCCGCTTAACCGTTCTTCTTCTGCCTGCATGATTTTTGCACGAAGTTCTAATGCCTGCTCTCTTTTCTCAAAGGCATCGATACTCATAAATACTCCGTCGCCCTCCCCATTTTTTGTTATATAAATCGGTTCACTTGTTTTTCTTGCAAGATTAGAAATAGAAGCATAATCGTTCCGAAGCGTTGCTGAAGCCTTAATAATCATTTTCTTCATCCTTTCCCATCACCTTATTGATATATCTTTTTATTGATATAATTATATCTTGTTTTTTGTATATTATCAATGTCTTTCATAAAATTCTTTTTGCAATTCCCAACTTCCGCATTTATAATTAGTTTGAAAAATAAAATAATTATGGGGTGCAGATATGATAGGAAAAGATACAAGAAAATATGCAATTTATTCAAGAAAATCTAAATTTACAGGCAAAGGTGAAAGCATTGATAATCAAATCACCCGATGTAAAGAATATTTGAAATTTCATTACGGTGTAGATAATGAAGATTCTATTATTATCTTTGAAGATGAGGGATACTCTGGAAAAAATACCAATCGTCCTCAGTTTCAAATTATGTTAGATGCCTGCAAGCGAAAAGAAATAAAAGTGATCATCTGCTATCAATTAGACCGTATTTCCCGAAGTGTTAAAGATTTCTCCATATTATCTGACCAACTTGCTGAATGGGGCATCAGTTTCGTGTCAGTCAAAGAATCTTTCGATACCTCGACACCTATGGGAAAAGCCATGATGATGATTACTTCCGTATTTGCACAAATGGAACGAGAAAATCTTGCCGAACGACTAAAAGACAACTTCCAAACTCTGGCAAGGAGCGGACATTGGCTCGGCGGTACAACTCCTACCGGATATAAAAGCACTGTCACTACCGGAAGTATTGCTTCAAATGGCAAAACCAGGAAAGCATATATGCTTGAGCCCATTCCCGAAGAATCTCGGACGATTCAGAAAATTTTCTCTGCCTATCTGGAAACAAATTCTCTCACAATGGTAGAGAAATTATTACAGGAAGAACATATCTACACCCGCAATAATATACCTTTTAAATGTTTTGCTATTAGAAATATTTTAAAAAATCCTGTCTATGCCAGTGCCGATGAAACTGTATGGGAGTATTTTCACGAATTAAATGCTAATCTCTGCTTTGAGAAATCAGAATGTAGCAGTAAATACGGAATTATGGCATTTAATAAGAGTAATCAGACTAGTGGTATCCCTCACGACATGAAAGAATACGAGGCATGGATTATCGCAATCGGAAAACATACTCCTCTTGTCTCTGGAAAAGACTGGGTAAAAGTACAGAATATGCTTACGCTAAATGCTTCTAAAACATTCCGCAAACCAAGAAGCAATCAGGCTCTTTTGTCTGGTCTGATTTTCTGTGGGCATTGCGGAAATAAAATGCGTCCAAAAATGGGACATTCTACCAAACCGGATGGCTCACGCTCTTTTAATTATCTATGTGAAACGAAAGAAAAAAGCAGACAGAAGAATTGTGCTATGAAAAATGCTCCCGGTAATCTTCTTGATGAGATGGTCTGTAATGAAATCAAAAAATTAGCAGAAGATGATTCTGTCTTTATGAGACAATGGAAAGAAACAAAAAAGGCTTTACTCGCCAAAGGGGATACGCATAAGGCAGAATTAAAATCTTTAAAGAACAGTCTTTCAGAAAAAGAAAAGCAAATCAATAATCTGCTTATATCTCTTGCTGAAAGTGCTGATTCTCCTGCTCATACTTATATACAAAAACGAATTAATTCGATTCACTCAGAAAAAATACAACTTGAGAAAGACATCAAAGAATTATCAGAAGTCTCAGAAAATCAGTCTGTCATGCTGGACGCGGAATTAGAATTTGTTCCGAAAATGCTTGCTTCTTTCAGCCATTCTTTTGATTCTATGAGTGTAGAAGAAAAGCGTTCTGCTCTGAGACTATTTATAGATAAAGTAGTATGGAATGGAAAAACTGTAGATTTATATTTAATGGGCACTTCTGATACTTCCTTGTCCAAAGTATCAGAGCCGTTACAGAGGGGTAGCCAAAGCTTAGATTAATCGCTACCGGCCATCGATATTCCAACGCCTTTCTCATAACATAATCAAGCCCCATCATTAGCTCTGTCGTTCTTGGAAAGCCCTCCCGCTCCGGTGTCCCTAGTTTCACCACAAGAAGTTCGCTTTCCGGAGCCACGCCCCGATATTGTCCAAAGTCTTTGCTCCCGCTTCCAGCAGCCACACCTGCCACCGCTGTCCCATGCCCGGAGAAATCCTGCGACTTCACGATCTGCTTTCTCTCTTCACTCGTTCCCGCTTGAAGCGCTTTGTTAATGTCTTCCTGATTGTATTCCACACCCACTTCAAATCCTTTTGGCGCAATTCCATCCACACCATTTTGGAGACTTTGATCCCAAAGCGCACGAATCCGCGTAGTTCCATCTGGATTTCTAAAGTCCTCCCGCTCATAATCAATGCCAGAATCTAAAATCGCCACAAAAATCTTTGCTCCTGTCAATGAAAGGGGCTGTCTTTGAACAGGGTTAATACAAGATACCCGTTTCCCCTCCGCCACTTCAAAGAAAAGTCTTTTTGGCTTTTCGATATATTCAATTTGCGGAAACTCCGTCAAGGTATTGATTCTGTCCTCTTTTATGACGATCACCGCATATCCCCCCATCAGCGGCGTTACTCGACTTGCAATTTCTCGAACCTCCTGCAGATCACCCGAATATTTGATAATTAACGTCCACTCTTTTTCTTCTTTTGCAAATCCCACATCTAATTCGATCGAACGCTCTCTTTCTTCTCCTGTCGCGTCTAATGCAAGGTTTAAAATATTCTCTCTTTTTTGGTTCTCCATTTTGACTTATCGCTTCTCCATTTCACTCTGCATTTATAAATGATACGAAACTTTCTTAGTATTCATGCGGTTTTATTATCATTACAAAGAAAAAGAGAGACTCCATTTCTGAAATCTCTCTTAACCTCGTTTTTCGTTTTAATAGTAGCCGCCTTCAATGAACTCTAATTCTCCCGACTCATTTACATTTACTGAACCTGTCAATGTTCTGAACTGCCCACTTCCTTGACTCGGACCTTCAAAGGTAAGAAAACAACCTGCTCCTACAATGTTAACTCCATCCCACTGAAAATTGGAAACCTCTAAATAAACTTCATTGACATCTCCACCAAAATAATCGGATAAACGAATCTTAGATTTAACAGCTTGTTCTATCATTCCTTGATAAGGATCAGCATGGACTCCAAAGTCTCCCCACACTCCTGAAAATCCCAGGAAATTTCTGACTAAATCATCAACTTGATCATTACCAGTTGTATTATTGTCTGCCGGGTCTGAAATTTCAGAAGTCTCTGGTGTTATTGAATTTTCCCAACAAATTCCGATATGTTTTTATCGCTCTTCGTATACATAACTTCACTATTCTCTGTTATATATTGAATGAAATCTAATTCTTTATTTCTCAATACAAAACGAAGAGTTACTTCTTTGTTATCATAATCTGTTATTTTGTACTCAATATCCTTAGTAAAATCTGCATACTCTCTGGTACTTACATCTACTTCACATTCCTTTTTCAAATAATTCATATTTCCATAAACATCTGTTCCCTGCGGATAATATTGTTTAATAAGTAATATCTTATCTGACGGCATGGAAATATCTAATACTGGCAGATCACCATATGATTCCTGTTCCCATACCCCAAGACTATTCTGAATAATCTGTTTTTCTTCTCCCTCTGTCATGAATGGTTGTTTTGAAACTCTATCAAAATTTTCTTTCGTATCATACCAAATTCTAATAGTGTCTTCTGTAACTTTCACTGCCACTCCATCTTTATACGTATATGCAACAGATTCTTCACGTGCTTTATTCCTTAATTCCGGATAATCCCCTTCTTGAGAAGAAGGAATAAAAATTTTCATAAGGTTTTGTGCTGTTGCATAATCTCCGTCTTGCAATTTTGCTTCAATTGCTTTTATTTTATCTTCATTCTCAACTAATATCTCAAATATCCTCTGGTTACCCATAATTTGAGTCAATGTTGCATTTTCAACTGCATCTTCGTTATTGTAATCCTCTGTTGCGCCATTATTATAATAGTAGTGCGTATACTTTTTATAATCAGCGAATAAATCGTCTTCATCTCGTACCGCGAAACCATCTTTTTCACCTCTGATTAAAAAATCTTCTATTGTCAATTTACTTTGGAAAATTTCTTCATATTTTCCAATAAATTCTTCCATAGATAACATATGCTTACCGTCAGTTTCTTTTTCCACTTCCTTATACCCCTTTTTGAAACCAGAAAAAAATCCGCTGACATTTCCCACAATTATCAGAATTATTACAAATATACCAACCCCTATTAAAAGATTTTTCTTTTTTCCACCTAATACTTTTTTCTCCTTGGCATTTGATTTAAGTTCATCTTCTTCATATTTTGTTCCGCATTTACTGCAAAATTTATTATTATCTTCTAATTCTGCTCCACACTGTTCACAATATTTTCCCATTCTTACTTCTCTCCACATTTGTCGCAAAACTTAACACTATCTTCTAATGAGACGAGATTTGTCAAGGTTATTTTCTCCCGCTGAATACAAATGTCCAACTTTACTGTGAATAGCTCAGATATAATAAACACAGAGCCGCAGAATGGCCAGGGTTGCCATCACCGCCGCAATGATTAGGATGGTGTTTCGGTTTTCTCCGGCCACTCCGATGTCAATCATACTGGCCAGGGCAGTAGGCAGCAGCATGGCTGTCACAGCGGAGAGCAGCATCAGCGCCAAGAGGGCGGCCACATGCTTTCCGCTGAGTTTTACACGGGAAAAAATCGTACCCATAGTTTTCCTTTCTGCTCGTCGTACTCGCATTTTAGCTTGACAGGGCAAATAGCAAATGATAGTATAAATGAAACGATAGTATCATAGATGCTATGAATATCACAGAAGCAGGCGTTGTCAATAGTCCGAGCGAAAGTGGAACAAATGACAATCCTTGTTTCAATGATACGCAATTAAAGGAGACGTTTCTTATGCGAAGGACAACGGCTACAACAGACTATCTGAAAGAATGTATGGGTACAGCGTTGCTGGAACTAATGAAAGAAAAACCCATTGAAAAAATCAGTATTGAGGAGATGACTGCCAAGGCAGATGTAGGTCGCTCCACTTATTTCCGTTATTTCAAAAGTAAAGATGAAGTTCTGTCTTTCAAAATCACATGTCTGTGGAAGCGCTTTTCCGACGAACACGGTGCTACCAACTTCGCCACTGGTAGTTATGACGGCATCAGGCTGTTTTTTGAATTTTGCCTTTCCACTCGTCCTATTTGTGATCTGCTCTACTCAGCTGATCGCCAATATGTGATTCTAAACTTCTATTTACAAGAAGCGGCATCCATTGTCGCTAATGCCGATGCCAAAACGCACTACTTTATCCAATTTATTACATATGGATTGTTTGGGCTTATGAATGCGTGGGTATTACGAGGCTATAAAGAAACCCCACAGGAAATGGCACAAATAGTTTGCGATTGGGAAGCATCTTCGGAGGAGAAATAACATAGAGGGGGGTAAACATATGGGAAAAATCATTCGACGCATTCTAACAATTATTCCAGCGGTGGCTTTACAATCGCTCTGGCTTTTGCTGTTGATGAAATGGCTGACCCCTTACGCACCGATTATTGTGTCACTGCTTTCCGTTGCAGCGTTTTTCTTGGTGGTATTTATTATTATAAAGAGAGATGAAACCGCTTATAAATTGCTTTGGCTGCTGGTTATTCTGTCACTACCTTTGGTAGGAGCGTTACTATATCTGCTCTTTGGAAATAAACGGACGGCCCGCCCTCTAAAAAGGCGCTTGCAGCAAGTTCAAAAGAGTTGCAATCCGCAGCCTCTTCCAATAAAAGAAGCGCCCTTTGACGGCGAAAAACGCATGGGGCAAACAGTGCGGTGGCTGGAAGAAAAAACGCAATATCCGATGTGTGCAGTTGAGCAGGTTCGTTACTATCCGTTGGGCGATAATATGTTCCCTGATATGCTTGCCGATTTGAAAAATGCAAGAAACTCGATTTACGTAGAATACTTCATTATTGAGCCGGGGCATATGTGGGACGCAATCGTGAACGAACTGGAAGTAAAAATGGAGCAGGGCGTTGATGTACGTGTGATATACGATGATCTTGGCAGTATTTCTTCGTTCAATTTCAGTAATGTCCGTGAACTGAAAAAGAAAGGCATTCCATGTATTCCTTTTAATCCTTTCCTTGCCTTAAAAGGAACTGCAAACTATCGCGATCATCGCAAAATGCTGATTATTGACAACGAAGTTGCTTATAGCGGAGGTATCAACTTATCAGATCGGTATATCAATTTGGAACATCCCTATGGACACTGGAAGGACACAGGCTTTCGGATTACTGGTGAGCCAGTAAAAAATTTTACCCATATGTTCTTGACCTTTTGGAACGCATTTTCGCTGGAAAAAGAAGCAGGACAGCTTGCAATGCCCACATATCCCAAAAGGTATCCTGCGCCGCCGCACACATTTGATGGTTATGTGCTTAGTTACTACGATTCGCCCCTTAACCATGAAGCTACCAGTAATCAGCTCTTTATTGACTTGCTTTCTCAAAGCACGGATTACGCATGGTTTTTTACACCGTATCTTATGCTTGGCGATGACTTGATGGATGCAATGATTTCCGCTGCTCAACGTGGTGTAGACGTGCGGATCATTATGCCCGGCATCCCTGATAAGAAGCTGATTTTCCGTATGTCTCGGAGCTTTTATCAGGTGTTGCTGACTGGCGGCATCAAGATTTATGAGTATACTCCCGGCTTCGTTCATGCAAAGAGCTTTGTATCAGACGACAAAGTTGCGACGATAGGAACTGTCAATCTGGACTACCGCAGTCTCTTTCTCCACTTTGAAAACAATTCGTTCTTTTATCGTTCCAGTATTATTGCAGCAATAAAGGACGATTTCATCGCTACACAGGCAAAATGTAAAGAGGTAAAGCCCTATGATATGAAACATTATTCGCGCCGCTGGGTCGTAGATGGTGTCCTTCGTATTTTCGCACCGCTATGTTGAGGTTTTTATGAAGCATTTTCTTATGTGTCTGCTATATATCGCGGCGTTAGGGGTTCTCTCCTTTGTAGTGGGGCGCTTGATCCCGAAGCATTGGTTTCACGCCGATCGTTTTCCTTGGGTCTGCCACCCGGCAGAGCAAAAACTATGGAAGCGGCTTCATGTTCGGAAATGGCAGGCAAAGATCCCCGATATGAGCCGCATATTCGTTAAAATCATGCCGGAAAAGAAACTGACAAAGGAAAACTATGAGAACTTGCCGCGCATGATAGAAGAAACTTGCGTGGCAGAGTGGACACATATTCTGTTGTCTATCGCCGGTCTTGGACTGCTGAAAATATGGTCCGGTGTTGGCGGGGTATGTATAACGATTATCTACATTGTGCTGGGTAATTTGCCGTTTATTGTTGTCCAGCGCTATAATCGCCCACGCCTGCAAAAGCTGTTTGCTATGCAGCAAAGGAAAAAATAGGAGATTCAAATGCAAACACTAATTCTAAGCTGCAACACTGGCGCAGGGCATAACTCCTGTGCGCAAGCAGTTCAGGAAGCCTACCACTCTCGCGGAGAAATCTGCAATATTACAGATTCTTTGCAGTTTATTTCAGAAAAAGCATCCACGTTTATTTCTAATTGGCATACCCGAATTTACCGCCATGCTCCAAGGCTTTTTGATGCTGGGTATCAGCGTGCGGAATCTCACGAAGATATTTTTTGTGAGGGAACGCCGATCTATAAGCTACTTTCCTCCGGCGCAGAGCGGATGTATCAATACATCCGCTCTGCAGGCTACGATAATATTATCTGTACTCATGTATTCCCAGCCTTGGCGTTGACAGAAATGCGCCGACAGCACCCATGCTTACAGCTTGTAACGAGCCACATTTCTACAGACTATACCTGCGCTCCCTGCACAGCGGATTCTGCGCTGGACTGGTATTTCATTCCGTCCACTTCGCTGTTAGGTGAGTTTGAACAATGTGGACTTCAACCTCAAAAGCTGATCGCCAGTGGAATCCCTGTGCGGCAGCAATTCTACCAGCGTGTGTCACAAGAAGCAGGAAAAGCCAACGCCGGAATCTCTCCTGCTCATCAACATATTTTAATGATGTGCGGTAGCATGGGCTGCGGTCCAATGGAGGAGATTATATCGTATCTCTGCCCTTACCTCACAACAGAACAAGAACTTAGTGTTGTATGCGGCACAAATGATGATTTACGCAAAAAACTCCAAAAAAGGACAGAAAAGTATTCTCAAGTTCATGTTCTGGGAACCGTCAATAATGTGCCGCAGCTCATGCAAGCCTCAGACCTATTCCTGACAAAGCCCGGAGGTCTAAGTACATCTGAGGCAATGGCGGCAGAGTTACCAATGGTGCTTATCGATGCAGTGGCTGGCTGCGAGACACATAATCTGAATTTTTTTCTGCGTAATGGAATGGCCGTCACAGCCAATACGCCAAAAGCAATCGCAGACACCACAATAAAAACGCTAAATGCCCCAGTGCTTCTTTCTAAAATGCGCGCGGCAATGCGGTCGCAGACGGAATGTACGGCAGCCGATAAAATCTATGAATGGATATACAGTCATGCAAAGTAATCATATAAAGCCGGAAGTTAATTACCGTGAGTTCCGCATCCATAAACTTAATACACCTGAATTTTCTCACGTCAGGCTATTGCTTTACTGGCCAATTTTCGGCTTGCTGTTTTTGTTTCTTGAGCGGTTGCAACCGCAACGAAATTACTATCCCGTCTATTGTGGACTCGATGATATAATACCATTTTGTGAATGGGCGTTGATTCCGTATCTATTTTGGTTTGTCTTTCTAATCGGTACGTTGGTTTATACTTTTTTCGTCGATGTACCTGCATTTCGGCGTATGATGTATTTTGTGATAGTCACCTATACGATCACGGTTTTGATTTACCTGTTCTTTCCAACCTGCCAAAATTTGCGGCCAGAAGCATTTGTACGCAATAATCTACTTACACGCTTTATTGAATTATTCTATAGTTTCGATACCAATACAAATGTTTGCCCCTCACTTCATGTAATAGGCTCTGTTGCCGCGATGTTTGGGTTATGGGATTGCAAGGCGCTCCAAAGCGTCGGATGGAAAATCGCTGCTACATCAATCGCCGTGTGTATCAGTCTCTCCACCGTTTTTATGAAACAGCATTCTATCATGGATGTTCTCGCTGCATTGCCAGTCTGTTTCTTTGGTTGGTGGATTGCCTATAAGATACTCCCCAATAATAAAACAAACCGATTTCTTACGAGGATGTAATCATGGATAAATCCTACAAAAAGCCGCTTCTACTAATCACGTTTGGGGTGATCTTATTTGCGGCATTCAACAATCTAAACTATGTTGCCAACTTTCTAAAATCGTGTATTGGCTTGCTCGCTCCGATTTTATCAGGCCTTTTGCTGGCCTTTGTTCTGAGTGTACCCGTGCGCGGACTGGCAAAGAGGCTTCGACGAAAGCTGACTAAAGCTACAGATCGGCAAATAGACATGATAAGCCTGTTACTGACGCTGATATGTGTTATTGCGATTATTGCTCTTCTGTGTGTAATTGCGATTCCACAGCTCACTGCATCTGTAAAAAGCATTGCTGCTCTTGTTCAAGAAAAATGGCCTGACTGGGTCGGCTTATTGCAAAGATACGGCATTGACACAGAGAAACTGTCGGCACATTTTGCTGCGCTCGATTGGAAATCTATTCTGCAAAGCATTTCGAGCGAAATGAACACAGTGATTTCCTCAGTTGCCAATGTTGCTGGCTCTACGGTATCTGCGATTGCTGATGTTGCAATTTCACTTGTGATCACATTCTATGTGCTAATTGGATGGCGTGAATTGAGCAGTCAAAGCAAACGGGCACTGTATGCCTACTGTAAGGAATCCGTTGCAGATAGAATTTGCCATATTTCGAAACTTGCACATGACACCTATGCGAAGTTTCTTTCTGGTCAGTGTGTCGAGGTTATGATTCTTGGAACATTGATCTTTCTTTCGTTTTCTGTTGCAGGGATTCCATATGCGGGGCTAACAGCCGTTTTAACTGCCGCCTTTGCATTCGTTCCTTATATTGGAGGATTTCTCTCCTGCGCTTTCGGCATTTTATTTACTTTATTGGCGGCTCCGAACAAGGCGCTCCTATGCTTGATCGTCTATCAGGCAACTCAGTTTGTTGAAAATCAGTTCATCTATCCGCACGTCGTGGGAAACAGTGTAGGGCTATCCCCGTTCTGGACGTTGTTGGCGGTTTTGCTGGGCGGTAAACTGTTCGGTGTCCTTGGCATGATTTTCTTTATTCCGTTAATGGCTCTTGTATCTCAGCTTCTACACGAATCAATCGAACGGCGGCTGCATACCCGCAAACCGGAGCTGTCCAATGTACAAAGCAACTCAGACGAGAATACAGACATATCTCAATGATGTAGCAGGCGTTCGAATAGTTTGTGCGTTTATTGACGATATTTATATGATATCAGATTTGATTACCCAACAGGATGATATTAAAGTTATTGAAATAAAAGATTACATAAAAAATCCAAAATCGAATGGTTATCGAAGCTATCATATGATTGTTGAAATACCAGTATTTTTTGCTAAGGGTAAAACACCTATGCGTGTAGAATTACAGATTCGAACCAATGGTATGGATTTCTGGGCAACATTGGAACATCAACTTCGCTATAAAAAAGGAATTGAAGAAATGCCTGGCTATGATGAGATAAGTGAAGAATTACTTCATTCTGCAAGAGCTATCATTGAAGCAGATAATGAAATGCAGAGAATAAAAGACAAAATTGGTATGTTCCACGAAATTTAGGGAGAAAACTGAGCAAGTAGGAAGGTGGAATATATATGAAACAAGATACTTTAGAGGGCAAAGCAAAAACAA
>OFMS01001110.1_pt1 | contig 21074 bp, 15 predicted proteins | sample 1541871 | NCBI WGS metagenome assembly OFMS01 (sample SAMN04209251, study PRJEB22552) | human gut metagenome | biome: gut; material: feces | host: Homo sapiens | place: USA: Oklahoma
GATATTGTCTCAGCAAAAAAGAACCCATACTATGTCCCAGCATAAAATATGGAATCCCCGGATATTTCTTCTCCGTTTTTCTGCGAAGGGTATGGATATCTCCCACTACATATTCGTTGCCGCTCTCTTTTGGGAAATATCCATAATCTTCCTCATCTGCCACCGATTTTCCATGTCCCAGATGATCATGACCAACTACTACGAATCCTCTGTCAGTAAGATAAGAGGCAAATGCTTCGTACCGTTCAATATATTCTACCATTCCATGACAGACTTGAAGGACAGCTTTAATCTGTCCCTCTCCTCTCCACTCAATTGCGTGGATCTCTGTATGTCCATCACCGGAAGGATAGTAAAATTCTGTCTTTTCCATCGTTTCTCTTCCTTCCTACTTTTTTATTTACCTGTCTTCCATCTCAACATATGCTCTGTGCGGAGCCAGCGATTTATATGCCGGACGGATAATCTTATCAACATTTTTCAACTCTTCTAATCGATGTGCACTCCATCCGACAATACGTGCCGTTGCAAAAATCGGTGTATACAGTTCCTTTGGCAGCCCGAGCATGCTATATACGAGACCGCTGTAAAAATCTACGTTGGCATTGACTCCTTTGTAAATTTTTCTCTTCTCACCGATTACTTTTGGTGCCAGTTCTTCCACCAGTGCATAAAGAGCATACTCCTTCTCCATTCCCTTTTCAACAGAAAGATTTTTCGCAAAGCTCTTAAGTATAACTTCTCTTGGGTCAGAATTAGTGTATACAGCATGACCCATACCATATATAAGACCTGCACCATCAAATGCTTGTTTATCAAGAATTTTATTAAGATATGCACAGATTTCTTCTTTATTATCCCAATCCTTGCAGTTAGCTTTTATATCAGCGAACATTTCCTGAACCTTAAGGTTAGCACCACCATGCTTAGGACCTTTAAGGGAAGCGATTGAAGCTGCCATAGCTGAATATGTATCAGTTCCTGATGATGTTACAACATGGTTAGTAAATGTTGAGTTATTACCACCACCATGCTCTGCGTGGAGCACAAGACAGATATCAAGAACCTTAGCTTCAAGCTCTGTGAACTGTCCATCATCTCTTAACATATAAAGAATATTCTCTGCCGTTGAATATCCCTTCCTAGGATTCTTAATCATAAGCGTTCCGTCTAATTTAAAATGTCTGTATGACTGATACGCATATACTGTAAGCAAAGGCATCTTAGCTATAAGCTGTAACGACTGCCTTAATACATTAGGAATTGATATGTCATCCGGATTTTCATCATATGAATAAAGGCTTAAGATACTTTTCATAAGTGAATTCATAAGATTAGTACTTGTTGCCTTCATAATTACATCTCTGATAAATGCACCTGAAAGTTCCTGTAAATCAGCAAGTATTCTAAGGAAACTGTCAAGCTGTTTCTCTGTAGGAAGATTACCAAATAAAAGAAGGTAAGTTGCTTCTTCAAAACGGAATCTATCTCTTGTAGAGCCTTTAATAATATCCTGGACATTATATCCCTGAAAATATAACTGTCCATCGACAGGTATCTTTCTACCATGAACATTCTCATTACCACATACATCAGATATTTCTGTAAGTCCTGTAAGAACACCATTACCATTGCTATCACGAAGACCCCTCTTAACATCATATTCGATATATAAATTCTGGTCAATGGAGCCTGATCTTGTACACTCTTTAACGAGTTCTTCAAATTCACTTTTATCAACCGTTGTTAGTTCCATCATTTCCTGATTGTTCATTGTAATCCTCTTTTCTGCGCAATCTTTAGTACCTGCCTGATAAATGCCTGATGCGCTAGACATATACCTGCCAGAATATGAATAATTATACATATTCATACGTCATATTATGCGATAACTAATCATATTTTGTCAATTAGTACACTTATTATTTTTAAGGTGTTATTACATTTTCAAAAGATTATTAACTCAATCAAAGCTTTTACTTATTATTATTAATGAAATCTTACATTCATATCCACGAATTGATCTCCGAAGAAATCCCTATATACAGTATCTGTTATCTCATCCATATAGTCATCTTCTACTTCATCGCCTGCATACAATATTCTATATTCATTACCAAGGAAATAACAGCTTGTATTGCTTAATTTCATTCCATTCTTCTTATAAAAGCCTATTCTCTTAATCATATAATCCTTAGCTGCACCCTCATCTGCATAGTCAGGATTTTCAACCTCTAACATTAAGAGCCTGTCATCATTTACTGCAATATTCTTTAACTCCTGTAAAAATGTTGAACCTAAATGCTTTGAACGCTTATTCTTAACTATCGCAAGATAATCAAGAAGATATACATCTTTATTACTGCATTTTATAAAATACGCATATCCTGCAAGCTCTCCATTATCCTCAAACATTCCATATACAAAATACTGTCCTTGCTCTCTCTTTCTTAACATCTGACTAAGAGGCTTAACCTCTGATGCCGGAAAGTCTGTTACTATATGTTCATTATATATGTCTGTAATCTCGTCAGCCTTTAATATTCTTATGTAAAGACCATTTGCATTATCCTGTGTATCTGTGTTATTAATTCTAACGCTTATATTATTCATTAATATTCTCCTCATCATCCCTAAGTCCCATAACTGCTGTTGCAAGTTCGATTAAATCTTTATATGTCCCTTCAACAAAGCCTTCCTTATTAATTACAAGGCAGTCATCAGCAGACACAAAAAGATATATATTTTCCGTATCCTGATTCCATTTAATTATATCGTCCCAGCTGAATGTGTCCTTGTCGTCTTCCTCATCGGTTACAACAATATATTCTGCGTCGATATCATATGTAAATGTAATTCCAACCATTCTTGAATATATATTATGGTACTTTCTTTTATTGCTTCTGTCCATTCCAATCATTCCTATATAAAGGAATACAACCGCAGCACACGCATAAAATATTACCATAAACCAGTCGGCTTCCTCGCTCCCCATAATCTGGAATATAAGATATCTTATACAGCCCATTCCAAATAAAAGTCCGAAGATGTTGTATATCATTTTAAATATTTTGTACTTATTATTATCAAAATTGCTTGCTCTCATTGCCGCATCAATGTACTCTTGTTTAAATAAGGTTCGATTTTTCATACTTCTCTCCTATTGTTTTATGTTATAATATTTCTATTGTAATGCAGTCCATTTAATTTTACAAGTGGAGTAATCGTGTCTGTGCGCACCTGACACTAAACTGTTATTCTTTAATCTGTGCGCAGAAATGAGGTTTAATATGAATAATATTAATAATTCCAATAAATCCAGCCGTGCCGTTGCCTGCATAACCGGTGCAAGCTCTGGTATTGGCCGTGAAATGGCAAAACTTTTAAGCAAGAAAGGCTATGACCTTATCCTTGTATCTAGAAATACTAAAGAAATGCTTCTTCTCTCACAGCAGTTATCTACAAGATGTGAAATAATAACCTGTGATCTATCTGATGAAAATGCCTGCATTAAGCTTGGCAGGACATTGGCAAATAAGGATATATATATCTTCATTAATAATGCCGGATTTGGTGACCTTGGAAGCTTTGATAAAACAAGCCTTAATAAAGAATTATCTATGATTAATGTAAATATCAAGGCAACCCATATTCTTACCAAATATATGGTTAAAGCTTTCAAAAAAAGAAACCGTGGTTACATTATGAATGTGGCTTCTAGTGCAGGACTTCTTCCTGGCGGTCCATATATGTCTACTTATTATGCTACTAAAAGTTATGTGACAAGTCTTACCAGTGCCATTAATGAAGAACTACGAGAGGCTAAGAGCAGGGTTCACATATGTATGTTATGTCCCGGCCCTGTTAACACCAACTTTAATAATGTAGCTAATGTAACCTTTGCACTTCCGGGAATATCAGCCACTTACTGTGCTTCTTATGCATTAAGACAGATGTTTCGGGGCAAAGTCACAATTGTTCCTACTCTAATGATGAAGCTTGGCACAACTGTGGCAAAATGTGTACCTAGACAAATGGTTACTGCCATAACTGCAAGACAGCAGAAAAAGAAAATTATGTAATGTACAGGAAATGAGGAAATATGTCTAACACCAAAGTATATCTTGCCCCTATGGAGGGACTTACGGATTATATGTTCCGTAATGCCTTCGATGAATTCTTCGGACACGGCAAAATTGACAAATATTTTATGCCATTTATATCACCTAACCAGACAGAGAAATTTCTAGCAAAGGAAATGCGTGATATTGACAGAAATAATAATTTAATCAATTCAATACCACAGATAATGACTAATAATTCAGAGGATTTCATATGGACAGCCCATATGCTTTTTGATAACTTCGGATATAATGAAATTAACCTTAATGCAGGCTGTCCCTCTGGAACAGTCGTTTCCAAATCCAAAGGCTCAGGAATGCTTGCAGATACTGACAGGCTTGAACGCATACTTTATGAAATAATGTCCGATAATTACATTCAGGACAACAATATAAAAGTATCTGTAAAGACACGTATCGGAATTGAATCACCTGATGAATGGTACAATATCCTTGAAGTATATAATAAGTTCAGCCTTGAGGAATTAATTATCCACCCAAGAGTAAGAACTGATTATTACCGTGGTGATGTTAATAAGGAAGCTTTCAGGCTGGCAATTAAAGAAAGCCGCAACCCTGTATGTTACAATGGTGACATATTTACTCGAAATGATTATATTGCATTTCTTAAAGATTATGCTTATACAGATGAAAATAGCAAATCACCACTGCCACACTGCATAATGCTTGGTCGCGGACTTGTCGCTGACCCAGGACTTATCAATGTACTTATAAGTGATAATCCTTATGAATATGCAAGAAACCTTAAAGAGGATAAAGATAATATGCGAAAGCTCCATAACTATGTGTATGAAGAACGCCTTAAGATAATGTCAGGTGATAAGCACGCTATCCACCGTATGAAAGAAATGTGGTGCTATATGGAATACGCATTTGGTGACTGCAAAAAAGAAGCCAAGGCTATTAAAAAGGCTCAGAAAATGAGCGATTATAAAGATGCTGTAAATGTATTCTTTACTAACTGCCATTTATCTGAGCCTGCACATATTCTATTTTCCAAAAAATTCTAACATTAAAATATATATTATATTCTGTATGATTAATATATATTTACATATATCAGTTATTAAACTATTAAATTACTATCTTAAAAATACGCCTGTCAGTGCCTCTATCATATAAGTTGTATCTTTCACACCTGCTGTTTCATATGCTGAGTGCATTGCAAGCTGTGCAAGCCCTATATCGACAGTATTAACTGATACGTGTGAATTAGATATATTGCCAAGTGTTGAGCCGCCGGCTATATCCGACCTGTTAGCATATGTCTGGTATGGGACATTTCTTTTGTCACATATGTCCTTGAATATGGCATAAGATACACTGTCAGTCGTATATTTCTGATTGCCATTAAATTTAATAACAATTCCTTCATTCATATATGGTCTGTTTGTCAGGTCTGCCTTATCTGTGTGGTTAGGGTGTACAGCGTGTGCATTATCAGCAGATACCATATATGATGAAGCTATTGCCATCATATACTTTTCCCTGTCCAGACCATAAGCTATGCTTATTCGTTCTAACACATCTGATAAAAATGTAGAGTCTGCTCCCTGCATAGTTGTGCTTCCGACTTCTTCATTATTAAATACACAGCATACATTTACTTTATCATAATCATCTGAAATCTCACCCAATGCCTTAATATAAGCCATTAAAGATGAATACGCACATTGTATGTCATCTAATCTTGGTGCTGATATATATTCATCGTTGCAGCCCCATATTCTGCCTTTTTCCCTGTTATATAAGAAAAGTTCTGTTGTAAGGCTTTCATCTGCAACGCTTTCTTTATCCTTGTCTTCAGATTGTATACAAGACTTTATATACTCATCAAAGTTATCCTTGGCATTAATATCACCAAATAAAGGAAGCATATCCTTCTGTGGGTTAAGACTTGTGTTATCATTGACACTACGATTCATATGTATTGCAAGGTTAGGTATTACAAGCAGGTCCTTATCTGCATTTACAAGATATTCTTTAATGCCTGACCTGCCAATTGCTACTGCATATCCTGCAACTGACAATGGTCTGTCAAGCCACGTTGACATTATCATTCCGCCGTATTTCTCTACATTAAGGCTTATGTAATGTTTATCTGTTGTTATCTCTGGATTTTCTTTTATCTTAAAAGATGGAGAATCACTGTGGCTGGCTGTTATATTATAACCCTTATAGCTTTCTGCCTTTGGCATATTAAAAGCTATAATTGAAGAACCACCTCTTATTACATAATAACGTCCTGACGGATTAATCTTCCATGCTTTACCCTCACTTAAGCGTATGAATCCATTTTCGTTAAGAACTGCCGCTATATTATTAACAACGTGGTATGGACTTGGACTTTTATATATAAAGTCTATCAACTGTTCAGAGTCTTTCTTAAACTGTTCATCTGTAAACTGCATTTTTTACATCTCCATTCCAACTATACATTTTTATTCAGTGCCTGTATTTTTTATTTATTTCTTCTGAACTTCCCTGTACTGTTTCTTTCTGCCATTTTTTACTTCTTTAATAATATTTTTATTTTTTACTGCTTTTCCTTATCTTTCCTGCTATATAATAATAGATACCAACCGCTGCTGCTATCATTACTACAATAACAACAATCCTTATTGGCATGCTCATATTTAATACATTGCTATGTAAAGCATTATTAGTGCTTCCTGACTTAATAAGTCCATTATCACTGCTCTCTGTACTGTTATCCTCTGAGCTGACAAGCTTCTGCTCATTCTCATATGGATTATCTACAGAGTATGTCTTTCTTACATAATTGTCAGGCTTTAAATCTACTGTATAATCATACACTTCGTTTCTTACAAAATTATCTGTATTAGCAGCAGAAGTTGAATAAAGATTCATTCTTTCACCTGCAACAGCCTTGCAATATGCACGTCTGTCTGTATTATCCTCAAAAAATGTTATCTTTCCATTTATTATGTTGCCTGCAATATCAGCAACATAGCTTCCTGTAACAGGATATAATATATAAAGCCCTGTTATTCCGCCTGAATGAACATATCCGTGTTCAGATATATACCCATCAATATTAACTACGCAGTCACTTACATTGATATAGCCATCGGCATATATACCACCCATAAACTGCTCATCTCTGTCAGCAGGATTCTTATCTGCATCTGTACATACAAGTGTAACATCTGCCTCACAACCACTTATCTTTCCGTTACCAAAGCCTGCAATACCCGCAGTTCCCCACATAGCTGCTGTTGATTTGAGGGATACATAACCTTCCACATTACAGCCTGTGATTGTCGTATTATCCATATAACCTGCCAATATAGCAGCTAATATGCTCTTATTACGATTACCATCATCATTCTCGCTTATATTTACATATGCACCTTTTATATTAAGATCCTTAATAACTGCATTCTTCGTTATCCCAAAAAGCCCGGCATAATAAGTATCATATTCTTTAAGGTTTCCATCATAAGCCTTTTCTGTAACATCTGTAACAGTACTAATGTCCATATTGTAAAGTGTATGTCCATTGCCATCAAATGTTCCATTAAAATTCCAAGGCTTCCAGCCGTCCACCCCAAATACTGACATATCAATATCAGCCATAAGGACATAACTGCCATCACTATTCTTAGAAGCTTCCAACAAATCCTTTGAGGTTCTTATCTCTATAGCCGATGTGTCATTATCTGCTGCGTAACACACAGCATTTTCTGGCTGATATACTGCCAGTACGCCTATTACTGCTGCAAGAACTGTAATTAACATTTTCCAATTCTTCTTTATTGTGCCTGTTATCATATATATCCTCATTTCTACGCACATTTTGGCTTATATAACGCTTGTATCAAGTGCGCTGTGACACTTACGCCTATCATTATATTAGGCTGCCACAAAATGCAGCAGCCCAGAATACAATTTACTTATTACTTAATGTTATACTTCTTCTCAAACTCATCAACCGGTATTGGTTTAGAGAAATAATATCCCTGATACATATCACACCCCATCTCTGCTAACATATAGAGCTGTTTTTTTGTTTCAACACCTTCTGTTATAACTTTCATTCCAAGCTTTCCAGCAAGTGTTATTATGCTTTCAAGAATATCAAGTCCTTTCGCCTCATTTTCTGAGGCTCTTAAGAAGCCCATATCAATCTTTAACACATCTGCACTTATGTCCTTTAACATATTAAGTGATGAGTATCCACTTCCAAAATCATCAATCTCTATATTAAATCCGTAGTTCTGCAAAAGCCTGATTATACCCATATTCTTGTCAAAATCGGACATTAATGTTGTTTCTGTAATCTCTATATTAAGATTAACAGGGTCAATGTCATATTTATCAACAAGCCCGACAAATGTTTCGTATACATCCACAAGATAGAAATCCTTAGTCGATATATTAACCGATATGTGATACTGGTCTTTTCCCTCTTTCTTCCATTCTCCAAGCTTCTTAGCTGCTTTATCCCACATATATCTGTCAAGCTTATATATAAAGCCTGTCTTTTCAAGAACATCAATAAATATTGCCGGAGATAAAAGTCCTCTTTCAGGGTGCTGCCAGCGAACAAGTGCTTCTGCTCCGTATAAATTACCGCTAGAGTCTACCTGTGGCTGTAAGTACATTTCAAACTCATTATTACTTATTGCTCTCTCGAATTCTCCTATAATTCTTCTTTCTTCAATAGAGCTTTCAAAAAGTCTTTCTGTATAATAAGCTATATTGCTCTTATATTCATTCTTAATAGTTTCACTTGCAAGATTAGCCTTATCACACATAATACTTACAGGCTCTTCCAAATCACTTATATCATAAACACCTGTAAAAATGTGCAGATGGAATGAACTATCTTTAAAATAATCCTGCATCCTGTGAATTATAGATAATATCATATCAACACTGAAACTCTTCTTAGGAATAAGCATAGCAAAACGGTCACTGTTAATTCTTGCTGCTATGACATCATCACTGGCATATTCTTTCATTATCTCTGCCTGCTTTACAAGAACTTCGTTACCTTTTTCTATTCCAAATAATTCATTAACGAACTTAAAGTCTCTTATATTACTGCATAACATACAATATGGCACATCTGCATTTCTATGAAGGATCTTGTATGTTTCTACATAGAACTGATCCTTGTTATAAAGTCCCGTAAGCCTGTCGTGGGTTGCTTTATACTTTTCTTTCTCAAGTGACTGTATGTCTTCTGTCTTATCATTAAATATGAAATAATCGCATACAAAATTATTCTTATCATCAAATATTCTCTTGTATACAACCTCATAATATTTCTTAATATCGTGAAAAGATACTGTTGTTTCAGTCTTCATCGTATCTTTTCTGTCACTTCCACGCTCATTAAGCCATTCCGAATATTTTCTCTCAACATCAATATATTCTGTTCCAATATTATAAATATTCTTTAATATGTCATTACAGTATATACATCTTCCCCTGTTATCGAAACACACAATTCCACTATTCATATCTTTAATAATAAGGGACAACGTATTCTCTATAAGCTCATTAGGTATATATCTTAACGTGAAATAGTATATAAGCATACACATAATCCCGTATGCTGGCATAGACACATCATATATTGACTGTGACCTGATTGTCACAATGTCAAGAATAAATCCAATTAAAAGTGCTATAAATATTATCTGGTATCTGAAACTGTAAAACTTAGATGAGTTCGCTATCATAAACATAAATGATAAAAGCAGTAAAAAGATAACAAGATAATTATATATAAAATGTGCCTTATAAAAGAAATTGGTCTTCACAAATTCTGTTACAATCTCATAATCATTAATCTCTGTTATAGTAAATATCTGATGATTCCATACATTGGCAATAAGCATAACACTGTCTATTGCTGAAAATACCATCATTGCTTCTTTAATAAATTTAACTTCGTGAAACAATCCTGTATAATATTGTGTGTAGTACATTAGAAGAATAAGAATCCAGTCAAAGCATATCAATGTAAGGCTCTTGCAAAGCGTTGTGATAGTTATTCCTGGAACATATATATACACAAGAAATACTATGCCACAAAATGCTGCAACAGCTTCATATATAAATACTATCTTTGCCAGTCTGCCTTTCTTATTCATTGCTTTATATGAACATATTCCCATAAGAATAATCTCAATAGCAATTAACAATCCATACATTATTCTCATCTGTAATCTGCACTTCCTCACCGTCAGTATAAATATACCTCTTCACTACCATTATTATACATTTATATGCTTTAATTTGTAAATATAAAATCACATAAAATTATATTTCATATAGTCATTTATATATGTGTTTCTTTTCTTCTCATCAACACATTAGTTCCTGACATTATAAGCATACCTGCAGCGTTGAACGCTAATACAAGTATTGCCGCTGTCATTCCTATTCTGTCAGCAAGGAAACCTACTATCTGTGGTGTAACAATTCCGCCTAACGCAGCAATAGCCAGGAATAATGACATTCCTGTTGTTGAACCTTTAATTATATTGCCAACACTTGATACTGTTGTTGGATATATTCCCGCAAAGAAGAAGCCAAGTCCTGCAATAGCTACAGTAATAACTGCAAGATTATGGGTTGCTGTAAGTAATATAAAGAATACTGTTGTAGCAACGCAGTATCCAGATATAAGCTTATTCTTATCAACCTTTGATGATATCTTAGCTGTGAGAAGTCTTCCAAGCATAACCATTATCCATGTAACCGATACAAGGTTGGTTGCATATGTACTGCTCATTATATCCATACTCTTAAAATATGTTACAAACCATCCATTTACGCAATTCTCAAGTCCAAGATATAAGAATAATAAAAAGCCCATTATATAAAAAATGCTATTTTTATAAAATGGCTTTGCTTTGCTGTCAGAAGCATTTTCCTTAGCCTTCTTAGACTCCAGCGGCCAGTTATAGTCTATTCTCATCCACACATATAATATAACTGATAATGTTGAGCCTATAATTATTGTATATGCAGCTGCTCTCCAGCCCAGACCAAAGCTTGTGTAAAGCGAAGTAATAAATGGTGCAATAAACGCACCTGCCGCAAATGTCATATGTAAAAGGTTAAGTGCGGCTGGTCTGCCGTTAGAATTATCATTAACAACTGCATTATTGATTATGCTTACTGAGCCTCTGCCTATTCCAATAAGTATAAATGCTGCATATATAACCGGCACTGGTGGAAGAAATGTTATAACAAGCAGCATTACTGGTATAAATGCTGAAAATACAACAATTGTTGCTTTTCTTCCTATCCGTGAAGCCATCGGCGGATTGACAAAACTCGCAAGAAGATTGCCTATTGCAAATGCCGATAAAAAACCTCCTGCTACGCTGTAATTAATTCCTGCTTCTTCTATAATATATGGAAGTATTGCTCCAACTAACAATACCATTGCTCCATTTACAAAAAATGAGAAGTAGCACGGAAATAATAATCTGAATTGTGATTTTGCTTTAGTATCCATATTTTCTCCATTCTATTTTGTATTAAACTTCTTTTAACCACTATTAGCTGCTATGAGTCTTTCTTATTTCTAGTAAACTATCTGATTCATCTTAATTCTATCTAACTTTTCTTAAGCAGCTTTCTATAGGTCATATCAATGGCAAATGCACCAAGCGGTGCTGTTATTATTATTGCTAATACTGCTACTGTAAGCACTGTATTGCCACACGCAAGTCCCATTGATAATGGAACTCCGCCTATCGCCGCCTGAACGGTTGCCTTAGGTGTGTATGCAAGCATACAGAATACCCTTTCTTTCAGCTTCAGCTTAGTTCCTGCCATACACAAAGCGACTCCTGCCATTCTGAAAATTAACGCTCCTAATATAATACCTGTAAATAACATTCCAAGCAGTCCCGGCAGCTTTACCTTGCGGCATACCCAGCCTGCAGACATTCCAATTAACATTATCAGCGCTATACTTTTTAACATAACAATCCTCTTTTCTGAATAAATATTAGCGCAAAAATAGCTGACAGCTCCTGCGCTTTGCAGAAGTCATCAGCTTTATAATCAAGCGGTTATGAACGAAAGATTTAGCTATTTCTATCTCGTTCCTGGGAGAACCTCATTCCCAGTAATATTTCATCAATTTGTTAAGTATACAATATTGTTGGAATACTGTCAATATTCATAGTAATATATAGGCTTTGAAAAGTAAATTTATTCTATAGCCTGCCCATTTTTTAAAACTGGCAGATGAAAATTGTAAATATTTATTATATGATGATGTCGGGGGCAAAAGCCCCCGACTTTGATACCTACGAATTGTTCCGTGCTACGCACTCCCACAATTCTCCCCAATATTCAAAATCAGAACTTTGCAAATATGTTAGTACTATTCTTAAGATTCTGGGCAATGCTCTTGTTTTCTATCATTTTATTGCTGATATTGACTATATCCTCAACAAGATCCTGTGTACTTATAGCCGCATTATTAACTCCAGCAGCACCATCATCAACTACTGTTGTTATCGTATTGATGGAATGAGCTATTTCATCCATATTTTTCTTCAGGACATCTGTTTTCTCAACGAATTCATCCATTGCATTCTCTATATATGAAGCATTTTCTTTATATTTCACGCCGCCATCAACAAATGTCTGAAATTCAGGAAGAATAGTCTGCTGAAGATACGAAACCAGATTATTAGCATTATCTGATAGATTATTAACAGCAGCAACAACAACCGAGTTAATACTTTGTATCTTGTTGGCAGTTTCACGGCTTGAATCTGCTAACTGACGAATCTCATCTGCCACTACTGCAAAGCCCTTACCCGCTTCACCTGCTCTGGCAGCTTCTATTGAAGCATTGAGTGCTAACAGATTCGTCTGGCTTGATATATTAAGAATATCATTCGTAAGGTTATTTACCTGGTCAACGCTCTTACTATCTTCTATTGCCTTATTAAGAACATCTAATATATTCCCAACCTTTTCACCTGTCTGAACCATATTATATCTTGCATCACTCTCTATTTTTTCTGCATTTGCCTTCATTTCCTTTGAGAACTGATTAATATCATCTGACTTTGTCGCTATAATCTCGACATCTTTTAGTATATTATCAGCATTATCATTAATAGTATTAACAGAAAGCCCTACATCCTGCATAGTTGCAGATAATTCCTCTGTCATAGCAGATAAATCAGAAGCACTGTCATTGGATTTGACAACACTGCCATCAACCTCAGCAACAACATTTTCCATATAGTTAGTATTCTCTATAATCAGCTTTAGTATTTCCTGCAGCTTATCCATAAAAAGATTGATACCGTTGCCAAGATCTGCTATCTCATCATTAGAAATAACTCTTACACGCTTTGTCAGATCTCCTTCTCCATTATCGATTCCATCAATAATATCCCTGATATCTTTATTGGTTGCGATAATTGGTTTGATAACATACTTCATAACACAATATATTGCTACAATAATCAATATAACGCTTATAATAATAACTATACCATTGCTGACAAGTGAACTTACATACACACTGGTAAGCCTTTCCCTTGCCTCAGAAGCTGTATCATTGGCATGTGTGCTTAGAACCTCAATATCCTTCTGGATTGCTGTGCTGCTATCACTTACGACTCCGTTAGCAATAGCATATGCTTCCTCATTCTTGCCTAAAGCACTGTATGCCATAATGTTTCCAAGTTCATATTTCATAGTATTATAATTACTTACTAATGAATTATATGTATCCATATCATCATTCTGGACATATTTCTTATATTCGTCCAGCTTTTTCTCTAATTCTTCCTGATTATCATTAATCTCACCTACCACTGATATCATAGTATTAAGATCTGTTGCAATAATATGTGATAATCCAAGTGTATGAATAACCTGTATATCATTCTTTATTTCACCAAGATCTGAAACACTCATCATACAATTATCTGTTATATCAGCGGCATTAGAGTTAACAGTTCTTATATTGTTTATAGCCATAACATTACATATTATTGTTAAAGCACCTAGTATAAATACCGGCAATAATATCAGTGTCTTCAGGCTCGCCCTTTTTTTATTATTCATGCTTGTTCTCCAATCTTTTTCACATACAGTAAATCAACTTTGATCATCTTACTGCTACTTAACAGCAGAAGCTGTAATTTCATTAACTAATGTATCCATAACTTCCTGATCTGATAAACCACCGTTATTACCACTAAGTACGGTATTAGCAAACTTCTTACAGGCATCCCAGTAGCTGTTTCCTACTCTTTGCAATGTTCCATACTGGGACTGTGCAATGATTGCCTGTATTGCAGCCACTTTTTTGATTTCATCTGATTCTGCTGCCTTACTGTTAGATGGTCCCTGATTTTTCTCTTTAAACCTAAGCTCCTGATTCTGCTGATTAGTCAGCCAGTCAGCAAGCCTGCATGCCCATTCTTTATTCTTTGAATAAGAGTTCACTCCCATCATCTTATAGCCTGTAAACGAAGACATCTGAACTTCCTTTCCTGCAACTGTATATGTTGGCAGCTTACAGGCACCATAATTCTCTCCCCAGGCTTCCTTTACATTCATAACATCCCATACACCACTTATTCCTGCTATAACATCACCACTTTTAATCTGTTCAGCTATATCTCCGTTAGGCATACTTACAAACCCTGGATTAGCTGCTATACTATCAAGTGCCTGCTTTATAGCTGCTCCGGTTATGTCACCTGTCTGCGAATTCCAATTACATTCATTAGTTATACCATCTGGTTTAATAGAAAGACTAAGTCCTGTATTTCCGAAAAATGTATAAAGATACCATCCAGAATTAAACTCCATAGCTACTTTTTTATTATTAGCTGCTGCAATGGACAACATTTTGTCTAATGATTTAACATCATCTTCTGAAAAATAATCTTTATTGTAATACATAAAATATCCATTGTCTGCTGTCATAGGATATCCATATAATGTATCATTCAGCGTAGCTGCTTCGACTGACTCCTTTACATTAGCTGCTGCTATTTCATCTGCATTGGGTACCTCTGTCAGAACTCCGCCAGCCGTTAATGATATAATCTGATCATCTGGAAATGAAAACACATCTGCACCATTGTGTACATCTGTAAGCATAACATCACGAACCTGTGAATCTGCCTGGATTTCAACCGTTATATCAAACTCTGCTTCATCTTTATATTGTTCCTTAAAGCTGTCCAGCATTTTGTTCATGACATCCAGACCATCCTTTTCTGTCCACACTTTTAAGGAGACAACTTTATCTGTGCCACCTGCTGATTCATCTATACTTCCACCTGTTATACCTGCTTTACCACATCCTGATAAGACAATAGAAGATATCAAGCCAATAGCACATAATTTCTTCGCTATCTTTTTATTCATATTAATATACCCCTTTTGTATAAATTTACGTTCTTAATATACCGATTAGAATCTAATAATAAATGTAAAATCGAAATCACAATCCAATTTCCTTTAGATTACTTCACACGAATTTGACAAATCATAATAGAAATTAATTAACGTACTAATATATTATATTTATTGTAGACTTTATAACAGTATTTGTCAATCAATTTACCTGCTGACCGGCTTATCCTGTACAGTCTTTTCAACACTTCTGAAAATAGTAAGAATTGAGATAATGATTTTTTATAATAAACTTCCTTAGCGTTTATTATATTTATTGTCTGTTGTTGTCAAGGGTGTGTATACAAAACACATTAAACTCAGGTCGAAGAGGAATAAATTAGAATAATTATAAACTATTTATAAATTATTAGCACTCACCACTTGACAGTGCTAATAATCAGGTGTATAACATAGCCAGAACAAAGGAAAGGGAGTTAAGAAATAGTAATTAAGATAACGCCATTCCAGATGTTCCAAAGAAACAAGGTAATAGTTCAGATGAATATGTAATCCTGTGGATTGGTTATTTATATATCCAATCTGAATGAACGAAAGGTTCAGCCGAACAAATAGTTTATTAAAAAAGGAGCGATGACTTATGTTAATGCCTAGTATTTTTGGAGAGAATTTATTTAATGATGATTGGATGAACTTCGGATTTCCTGAAGTTGAAAAAGCTTTGTATGGTAAACACGCCAGCCACGAAATGAAGACTGATGTCAGAGAAACCGATTCCGGCTATGAAGTTGATATTGATTTACCTGGCTTTAAGAAAGACGAAATCAATATACAGCTTGATAATGGATACCTTTCAATCAGTGCCGCTAAGGGTCTTGATAAGGACGAGCAGGACAAGGAAGGCAAGTATATCAGAAAGGAACGTTATGCCGGCTCTATGAGCAGAAGCTTCTACGTTGGTAATGCAATTACTCAGGACGACATAAAGGCTAAATATGAAAGTGGTATTTTAAGACTCTCTGTACCAAAGAAAGCTGCTGAGGAAATTGAAAGTGCTAAGAGGATTGCTATTGAGGGATAATCCGTACAGAAATGTGTGAATTGGACTAATTGATAGTGCACTTAGCATCTGTGACTGCTGTTGCTAATGTAGTCCTTAGCCAAGATATGAGTTGTAATTGAATAATTAAGAAATGCCAGTCCCTAAGGTTGAACTTAGGGACTGGCATTTTTTTATATTTTGCCATAACAACCGACAGATTTCTAAAACTACTCATTACTCTATTAATCTTACAATTGTTACTCTTCTTAAATATACAGCACAATAAAACATTTCAATAACATGTATATTTATCACTAAGCTATTTTCTCTTTACAATAGGGAAGTTCATATAATGTATCCGGATCAATATCAATACACTTACAAGCATCTCTATTTCCACCTATATCCCATGCTAATGTATCATTCATAACTGTACATGTATCAGTAAATGCCGAAATATCCTTCAATGGTCTAAAAACTTCTTTATCCAACATATTTTTCATATCATAACATACGATTTTTCCATCTTCAAAATACACATATACTGTGTAGTCTTTCATAGGTACTACCTGAACTACCTTCGGAAACATAGACAAACATCTCCTATACAAGTGGATTAATTCTATTTAACGGCTTTCCATCTTTTGACAATTCCCAATTCTGCATCAACTCATCTTGATGTAACACACACACCACGCTAAAATCAACTTTAACTGTCTTGATGGCAAAGCTCCCTTGATGCATCTAGCTGTATCAATTTCAATAATTGCCTTATTTCAATTATGCTCTGCATGAAAATGCGGCGGATTATGATCATCATAATACATTGTAACTCAAATCCCATAAAATAAAGAAATTTCCGGCATTTATTTACCTGCTGATAATCTAATGACAATAATATTTTATATGTAAAATCTCTTTTATTTATTGTACCACAGTTCTTACAAAAAACACCCCAGGACAAAAAGTCCTGAGGTGTAATACACTTTTCTGAAACGTCGTAAGACGCACTGTATTGTTGAAATATTATCTCTTTGAGAACCAAATTTAACGTTTTGATATCTTGAAAAGCCCAGAAATACAGGGTTTGTGAAAATTAGTGTTGCATACCTGTTGTATACGGTAGACTGCCTATGACTGTCCACGGCTACTATTAACACTCCCTATGGTTGTTTCCAGAATGGAAAATACCTCTTACTCCTGTAAACATAATTACAAATCAAATTGCTTAAAGAAAGGACTCATATTATGAAAATACATTTTGCTTACTACAACCAATTCAAAAATGGCATTGATATTGCCTTTGCCGATAATACCCTGCTCTTTTTATCCTGTGTCGAAGCCGAAAAGGAATTGCATACTACGCCTAACTCACAGAGATTGATTGACAATCTGGCTATTGAAGATCCATTGTCTTATGTTGCTATGGCATTGGATGGAGAATTACAGGCTTGGGCGGATGCTATGGATGAGGATTGGTATCTGTAATGGCAATATACAGCATGACCATCATTTACATCAAACAATTTATATTTCTTTTTTAATAATACAAAGCTCGTTGTCGCAAGAAATACCAGTATCCATATACCTACTAAAACCATACAACTCCAAATTATTTTTTTATCATCCCCTCTTGCATACTGGAACAATCTGTCAATGGAGCAAATAATCCTATAAACCCTATAATTGCAAATATCGCACCCGTATGTTTTCTTGATGTCACTAATATATAGGACATGTTCGCTAATATTTTCTTCATTTGTTTTTCTCCAAACACCAATTAAATCACACCACCAACACCTTTAAATTTCTCTACAAAAGTAGATATCTTTTCAAATACGCTTTGCTTCTTAGTATGATATTGAGGATTGAGTGGACTCATTTTAGGAAGAATTTCATTCAAATCTGTCCCATTTTCACTCGCATATTCTTTTCTTAATGAGGTCAGAATATATCTTTTTGCAGCTTCCTCGTTAAGCTTCTCCTCCATTATCAATTCTTCTGCTTCTCTCTTTTGTTCCTTCTGTGCGAATTGAAAGAATGCATCAATAATACTTGCTTTATCTTGTATCTCATCTAAATCTGTCTGATTAATAAAAGCAACAATTAAGCTTTCCTTTGCACGATTTCCCGTACTAGCCCTTACGATTCGACGTATTTCATCAATCAACATATTTTTATCTTTTGTATTTTTGTTTTTTTCATAAATCAACTCCAAAATATAATCTAAATTAATTTCTTGAGATTTTAACAAATCAACTTCAAATACAACATCATCCCAATCTATCTTGGAATTACCTTTTTCTTTTCCTTCTCTTTCTCGACGAATCCATTCTCGAATATCATTATATTTAGAACGATAATCTTGTACAGTTCTTTCTTCTAATATATCCACTAATTGCATCGCTTTAATGTCTTCATCACTAACAAAATGTGTTGACTTAAATATTTCTAAAGCTTCCGAATCAGCTAAATCAATCTTCTGTAATTCTTTTAAATTTGTAAACTCATCATAATTTTGTAGAATATTTTCTATCTTTAAGTATTCGCCAAATAATTTTACAAATTCCTTTTTTTCTTTCTCTGTGGTAATTTCATCCACATCTGCGAAACGAGATTTCAATTCTTGAACAACATCTACGTATCCTCGACGTGCTTCGCCTGTAACAATATCTTTAAAACCATTCATATATTCCTGATAGCTTTTTTCAAGAACTATGTTTTTTGTATTATCGTCACCAAAACACTTTATCGCATCAATTGTAGCTTGTTCCAAATCTCTGAATGTAACAATATTTCCAAATGTCTTTGTAGAATCATAAATACGATTTGTTCTGGAAAAAGCCTGCATAAGTCCATGATAACGAAGATTCTTATCTACAAACAAAGTATTCAGTGTCGGTGCATCAAATCCTGTCAAAAACATACCAACAACAATCAAAAGGTCTACTTCCTGACTTTTCACTCTATTTGCAAGGTCTCTATAATAGTTTTGAAATTCTTTACTTTCAACACCAAAATTGGTTTTGAATTTTTTATTATAGTCGTTAATAGCCATCGTCAAGAATTCCTTTGCACTACTGTCCATCGCAGTTGGTTCAAAGGTTTCATCTTGAATTTCTCCGATTGCATTCTGTTCTTCATTCGCTGCAAAAGAAAAAATGGTAGCTATCGTAAGAGGCTTTTCACATCCCTTTTGCAAGTTATTCAACGTCTCATAATAAAGTTTTGCGGCTTCAACACTACTAACTGCAAACATTGCATTAAACCCCTTAGCACCAATATGTGCACGATGGGTTTTTACTCTGAAATTATCTAATATATATTGAGATATTTCTCGTATTCTCTCCGGATGTAACAATGCTTCTTTCGTTTCAGCGGCTGTCAATTTCTTCTCATCCTGTTCCATCTCAATATCTTTAAACTTCGGACGAACATCATTATAATCCACTTTAAACTTTAAAACTTTTTCATCTCTAATTGCATCTGTGATAACATAAGAATGTAACTCTCTGCCAAATACTGATGCCGTTGTTTCAGCTCCCAAAGCATTTTCTGGAAAGATAGGGGTTCCCGTAAACCCAAATTGATAATACCTTTTAAATTTCTTTTTTATATTTTTTTGTGCTTCTCCAAATTGTGAGCGATGAGCTTCATCAAAAATAAATACAACCTGCTTATTATAAATTTCCAAATTCGTCTCTGATTTTATAAGATTATTCATCTTTTGAATTGTAGTAACAATAATTTTATTGTCATCCTTCTCAATATTACGTTTTAATCCAATGGTATTTTCCGAACCATTTACACTGTCAGGTGAAAAACGCTGGTATTCCTTCATCGTCTGATAGTCCAAATCTTTTCGATCAACCACAAAAAACACCTTATCAATATAATCCAGTTCTGTTGCTAATCTAGCCGCTTTAAAACTCGTAAGTGTTTTACCCGAACCTGTTGTATGCCAAATATATCCACCACTTTCTGTTGTTCCCCACTTTTTTGCATTATAAGAGCTTTTGATTTTCCACAAGATTCGCTCTGTTGCTGCTATCTGATAAGGACGCATAATTAATAAGTTATTACTTGTATCAAAGACGGAGTACGTCAATAAAATCCTTAAAATCGTATTTTTTTGAAAAAATGTCGCAGTAAAATCTTTTAAATCTTTAATCAATGTATTATCTGCTTTCGCCCAGTTCATCGTAAAATCAAAACTATTCTTATTTCTTTTTGTTGTATTTGCAAAATATCGACTATCCGTACCATTAGAAATTACAAATATCTGCAAATATTTATATAAAGAATTATCTGAGTTAAAACTCTCTTTACTATATCTATTTATCTGGTTAAAAGCCTCTCGAATAGCGACTCCCCTTTTCTTAAGTTCAACTTGGATAAGTGGCAAACCATTCACCAGAATCGTTACATCATAACGGTTAGCCTGCGTTCCTGTTTGCTCAAACTGAGAAATAACCTGTACTTTGTTCTTTACT
>OFMS01001122.1_pt1 | contig 20911 bp, 7 predicted proteins | sample 1541871 | NCBI WGS metagenome assembly OFMS01 (sample SAMN04209251, study PRJEB22552) | human gut metagenome | biome: gut; material: feces | host: Homo sapiens | place: USA: Oklahoma
CCGACGCGGGACGCGTCGCCCCCATTAGTGCTTGCGTTTTTTTGCAGCGCGTTTCGGGCAACTTAAAATGCAACAAAAGCGGTCGCGCTTTTGATGCCAATTTTGAACACCCTACCTTACAGGGCGCAACTGTTCCTACATACGCTAACCCTGGGTGCCGCTTCGCTTGCCCAGGGCTAAGGACAATCATTGGGCTTTCAGCCCGCACAAATTGAGTTTTGACACACCCTCATAAGACATCGAATAATATGACATTAGAATATCACTTTTGCTGAATTGACAAACCTGTTAGGCATCAACATGTCTGCTGTTCAGAAACTTGTAAAGCGCATGGTTGACAATGGCTACATGGCACGTCATGAAAATGGTGCTTGGCGAGTTATTGCTACTTCCGTTGTGTGAACACTATTCCTGACTTCGTCAATGCGTCACCCAAATTAGGTTTTGTCTCCCAAAATATCAAAAAGTGGCTTGATAGCAACCACAACAAAATCATTGGCTAAAGAAAAACGCCGTTTGAAGTCGTAAATTATTTGTTTCCGTTACGCATTGTTGCTTTATAATATTGCCAACGTGTAATCGTCGGTATCAATAAGTTTTTTTACACACAAAGACTCCATCAGTTCCTTAAAGTCAGCTTCTGAGTCTACACTTCTTAAAAGAGGATTGAGAACATCATCGTAAAACTTGAGCGCCTCTTTCTCTGCCATTTGAAGCAGTTGCGAATTGCTTGTTCGTTTCATTCGCAGCTCCATCAGTTCGCTTTCAAACTCTTCACTTTTCGACAGTTCGTACATCATCAGCACATAATGCGAAAGGGCATCGCTTGCAGCAAACACTATGGATGCGTCATCAATAGAAAACACGCCGCTACGGAATCCTTCTTCTTCTAATGGGTCCTTGCAACTGACGAGGCGGGGAGGATTGCTGAAGTCGGCCAATCGTGTAAAGCTATGTTCCAATAATCCTGTGTGACGATTATAGTGGAAAATAACACTATCGCCATACGCTATCCATCTACATTCTTTATCATTAGACTTCCAAACAGCAGCAACTGTGGCGCACGAGCCTTCGTTGTAAAACTTGTTAAGCAAGATACCATCGCCTTCCTTAGCCCGTTCTTCATGCTCATTGTAGAACGCCTCCCAAATGCCGTCCACCCATTCATCAAATTCTGCAAACGAACAAAGCGGAGCATCCTTTGGTAGATGCTCCATCAGATACCTCGACCACTCATCAGCATAGAGTCCACAGCCTCCTGCTCCGTCCGATACGGCTATGCACAGTGGTGAGCAGAACACAGCGTCCTCGTTGGGCGTGTGGTCGTTAGTTTTTGCTATGCTTACACTTTTACACATCTTCCTACTTATTATTGTTAACGAACATGCTTGACAGGGTGCCAATCTTCATCATCTTTACAAGGCGTTCCATACCTGTGTTCACGCCCATGGCATGATAGCGTATGTCTGTTTGCTTGTCGCCAAAGATGGTCCTCATCTGCTCATTGTAGTTAAGCGGCAACAGACTTGCCATATTGTATAGCTTTTCGCCATAGCCGTTGCCGTTCAGCTCGTCGAGTGAAGCAGGGAAAATCACCGATTCGGTATGTCCTGGCACTACATGGATATTGAAAAGCAACACGTTGCCATCGTTGGTAAACATCGACTTCAACTGGTTTGACAACTGCTGCATATCGTCGTACGACACACCGTTATATTCTCCGTCTGTGATGTTTATGATTGTCGGTGGATAGCAGTCCTTGTCGTGGTGTTGATTCATCCAGTTCTCCAACAGACCTTCTGCACGCTTGAATGCCTTGTCCATATGAGTCCAGCGGCCATCATGACGTGCCGTCATCCATTGTTTCTTTTCCACCTCCTTTATTGCGATGCCTTTGCGTGTGCGCACTTCTTCCTTAACCACCTTTTTCATAAACGGATTGTCTCTAATTTCTTCAGGTGTGACAAAGTCTCTACCCTCCAACGATCCGTTCCATGCGCTGTAAGCCTCCGTACCATAACCTATTACGGCAATGTCGAAGTAGTGGCGTGTTTCGTTATTCTTCACGCAACGTTCCACAAGTTCGTTTATCTGCGAGTTCACTATTCGTGCCACAGCTTCAGATAGCGTCATGTCCTCTCCATTGAAAGTTGTTAAGCGCTTCATCGACACACTTTGGTCAACAAGGAAGATGAATGCTGTAGGATGCTCGCGGTCTACACGTGCTGTGTAAGCGTTCTTGCTCTGCATCTGCTGCGGCTGACTCGGAATAGGTATGCCAAAGTTGCCGATATTGGTGATATACTTCAACGGGATGGAGTTTTTTACCAATATCTCCGCTTGATAGTAAGGCTGCTCGTCTGTGTCGAGGTCGAAATGCTTCTTTGCCTTTACGGTCTGGAAGTGAATCCGCTTGAAGTCGTTTAGCGTACCGCCTATTTTTGCTCCGCTTCGTGTTGCGTTGCGGTCGGCATAGCGCGTGTCCTCATCGTATATCACCTCTGGGTCGATTTCCAACAGCACGGGGTTTGATATTCTGCCTTCGTTCATGGCTACATACATCATAGGATGATTGCTTGTGAAGCTGACGCGTACGTAATGCTCCAATCCTGCCTGCTGGTCGAGCGACCACGACAGCGAACCTGCTCCGCCACCGCCCGGCTTGGGGATGTCGATGCCACGCTCCTCGCAGTCTTTCCACGAGTAGAGACCGCCGTTCTTGATGATGTTTTCCAAGTTGTCGCGGTCTGTGAAGTGATACAGCTTTGTGATGTTATGCTGTTCGAGGAGTTTCTTGAACTCCTCCCAATCGTTTCTTTTGTTCATAACGGTTTCTTGTTTATAGGTTTAGAATAGCGACGGCATTTGCGGCGTTTCTGTCTGTGTTTTCTTGTCGCCGAAAGGATATAGTCCCTCAGCGTATGCTTTAATCAGAAAGGCGTGCGACAAAGGTTTCGTCGGATCATCAATGTTGTAGTTTGTGGTATAGTCGAGCAGCACGATTGTTTTCGTCTTGCTGGCTTCCCTCAACCGCTCAATGATGTTCGCCACCTTGTTCTCAAGCACCCACTTGTAGGCAGGCAGATAGATTTGTTTACGCGCTTCTATGTATCCCAGCAACTCCGTTCCTTTCACTCCTTTGCGGTGTCCGAGTGGTTTACCGAATCGCCTCACGGTACGCTTTATGTTCTTCATCGTGTCGTTAGCGAACATATTTACGTCCACATCCGCCGATTCAAACACTTTCAGTCCCTGCCATATCGCTTCAACGCACATTGCGGTGTAGCCCTCGCTGAATGGCACAGGTATTCCGCCATGTGGATAGAACGGACTTAGCTTCACCAACCCGTCTGTAGCTTGGCTTGTTACATCCGCAATCACTGCATCAGAGTATTTCTTCAATATGTTTTCACGCTTCCTGCGCTTGGATTCTATTACTATCATAATTTAAAATTAAAGACTTCTTCGCCAAAACGTTGAATGATGTCAGACTTGATCTGTGAGAGAAGGTTTATACAATCTGAAAAAGCACCCTCTCCAATCGTTGTGACACTACTTGGGATATTTATGCTGGTGATAGATTCGCACTCCCAAAAAGCCCTGTTCCCAATAACTTTTACTCCTTTCCTAATTGAATATTTACCACTCAAGTTCTTTGGTGCACGAAGCAATCTCTTCCTATCCCTACTATATTTTACACCAAACTCATCCCCTACGGCATTTTAGTACCCAACTTACCACGTTTACAAAACATAGGAACAAAGGTTTTACCGCCATCTTGTGAACATTCACAGAACTGCACATTCTTGTAATCTTTTGCTTTCAGGCAAGCATAAGCGTCATCTGTGCAGTAGCAATGAGATACGATATTCGTCTTGTTCTCAAGGTCTTCCTTAGTTGCATAGAAGTATACATCTAAGTTACCCTTATATCGGCGAATGTTAAACCATTTAATACCGCTATCAATAAGTGAGAGAAAAGACATCTGATTTCTGAAAATTGCTTCTTTAAGATCTTCTTCTGTAACCTCCGTACTCCACACTTCTTCTTCCTTCGGCTTCTCTACGCTGAACAGTCGGAAGGAGCACATAGACAAGTTCTTTTTGGCACTGGCTAATAGGAACATTGACAGTAGGGTTCTAGTTTCCTCGTCTGCCAACAAGTTTTGTAGGGCTGTCATGGTCTTGCTCTTGCTCAAGTCAAGGTAATCAGCGGCTGAGAAGAGGAGACGGTCGGACGCTCCATACTCGTTGAGCAGAGACGGATTAAGAGATATTGCTTTTAACGAGAGGGCAATGGAAGCCAAGGCGAAGTCGTCAATGGTTTCGTCGAAATCGTCGATGGTGCGAAGTGGATGCGAAAAGTCCTTTGTGCCGATAGTAGGCGACTTCTGACCTTTCATGGCCGGCACAAACATGCCATCGTAGTCAACAAGCGTCAGCGTACCGTCGGGGCGCACCATGATATTGTCGGGCTTTATGTCGCCATGAGCAAATGGTTGGGAGCGAAGCCAAGCTGCCATCTTGCAGAAGCGGTAGCAAAGCATCGATATGGCGTGGTTGTCCATATAGTGATCGGCGATGTATGTCTCCATCGTCTCGCCCTCAATCCAGTCCATAAGCAATACGGGAAACTCTTCGTCCTCACAGTTACTGTCAACGAAAAGCTCCTTCTCCAGATACTTCACGGAAGTGATATAAGGCGAGTCGACAAACTCCAACTCCTCGGCAATTTTACGGTATGCTTCCGCACGCCCTTCCTGCTCTTCGGTGAAGCACTTTAGGGCATAGCACTTTCCCGTCTGTTCTTCTTTCATCTTGAATACGACAGCAAACGCACCGCTGCTACGGTACGGCTCGCCATAATTATCCAATACAGGCACCAAATGGCTTAGCTTATCAAGATTATCGTGAGCATCACGAATGGCAGCCAGATATTCTGATATAAGGGGGTATTGCATAAGTTTATTAGTCTTTAGTCGTAATGATACCTCATAAAATCAATATTTCAAAAGTACTAATACTTTTACACACCACGAAAAGATCTATTATTGTTTTCAAAAATATAGCTTCTATATAACAAAGTTCATTGTTATTCTCTCTAACTTATTTTTGCGTTGAAGGGAATTATGCCATCGATGGTTATATGTGATCTATATCATTTATATTCAAATGGTTATGCTTTGTTTGCCATAAAAATCATCAATGACATTCTCGATGACATTTTGCAGTTTCAACGCAATTTTATGTCATCGAGAATTTATTTACTCAAGTTTCGGATTTAACATAACCTTGATGGTCTCCTCTCTGAGCACACGGCGTGATACGGTTACCTTGTGAGTGTCCCATTGACTCTGATACGTAGAGTTCTTCCACACCAGCAAGTTTGAGATTGGTGGCAAACGAGTGACGTGCCCAAGTGCCAGATACCTGCTTATCCCATCCCAACACCTCCTTACATATACATGTCACATGGTCTTTGATATTAGGCCACTACTGCTAATAATTGAGGCCTGCTTTCCCGACGCGAGACGCGTCGCCCCCATTAGTGCTCGCGTTTCTTCAAGCACCAACCCCACCCACACACATCACCAATAATAATGACAACGGGCAGACATGCACCTACAGGCTGACAACCAAACGGGTACATGTCTGCCCGTGTCGTATGGTTACGATCAAAAAAACTTTGCCACTCATGCCCATAAACGCGCCACTTAACCCCGAAAATCGACCACTTACGCACGCTACGCATTTAAGCTATTGAAACGTTTGTTTATTTCCCGTAAATTTGTGCTTGAAAATCAGTGGCACATTACACACCAGTTAAGTGCCCGATAGAGATAATAATTATAGAGAGAACAACAAACATAACTTTCCTAACACTAACACACACTACTATGGGAAAAACAAACGCCAAGATGTGTAGTCACAAGGCTACGCAAGTGTTACCGTTAAGTAAAGGCACGCCCGCCGTGGGCATAGCCTCAAGCAGTTATTTCGCAGCCTGCGCCCGCCACGTGGGCGCCCTCGCCCTGTTCGGCCTCATGTTCTGCCCCGTGCAGGTTATGGCCAGCCGTGCACCGCGCCTCGCCATGGCCGACAGCTCCAGTGTAGTCACCCCCGTACAGCCCGACCAAGGCACCACCGCACCCACCGACTCCATCGGCAATAGCGGGGCGGGCGACACCGACCAGGTGCTGCCCGACACCATTCCGTTCGCGCAACTGTGGAAGCACAACAGCTGGCGGTCTACCAATGAGAAAGCCGGCAGCACCACCCAACAGTCGTGGGAGATTATCTGCAACCGTCCCACAAAACTCACATTTAACTATTCTTGCTATAACGGCAGTTACGGCACATTCCAAGTCACACTAAATGACAGCACCATCATCAGTAGAGGTAACTGGGACTCAACCGAAGACAGACTCTATCAAATAGATTTGCCCGCAGGTCGCTATGTACTAAAAGCATCATACTACACACGCTACGATAATTATTACGACCCTGATGGCTTAAACGAATATTGCTACGCCCGCATCAGCGGCATAGCCACCGACGACGTCCAAGCCAACGCCACAGCCTACCTTAGTGGCCTTGCAGACTACCCTGCCCTCAAGCAAGAGCTGCAAACAGCACTCGACAACTCCAGCGCTGCCCCCGACGACGAGGCACTCTACAACACCCTGGCCGCCACACTGAACGATGTGCGTAAAGCCGTGTCGTACTATCCGCTCATTCAGAAAGACATCGTTGTAGCCGACTCTATCCTCAACGAGGGCGCCTATGTCGACATCTCCGAAGCCGTAGCCCTTGGCCGCGCCATCGACGTCAACACCTCAACCAGCGCCGACTACCTGGCCGCATTCGACGCGCTCGAAACGAGCATTGCCGTACAAGTGTCGAGCAACCAAAAAATCGACGACTGGGCGTTCAACACCAACCAACGCTACACCATCGACAACATGGGCTACTACCTCGACCAAGAGCACAAGGTGGCAGCCTGCACCGGTTTGGAAGTCCAAGATGCCGATGTGACCGACCTCGTCATACCCTCCACTGTGCGCTACAACGACGTAACCTATGCCGTCGTGGCCCTTTACGACAACCGTTACAACCAGAACAAAGTGCGCACGCTCACCCTGCCCCGCACCTTGCGCCACATCAACGACTGGGGATTGTCTGATTACCGCGCCATTACCGATCTCGAAATACCCGCCAACGTGGAGCGCATGGGCGATTACATTGTGAACAACTGCCCACAACTGCAGCGCATCAAAGTCAATGCCGAGGTGCCACCCACATTGGGGTCATTAGATAATGACAGTTACTATGAAGACGGTTACAACATATACCACTACCTCAGAATAGTTATTCCCCGCGAGAGTTTCCACGCCTACCGCCTTGTCAGTGCATGGAACACCGACCACAACGTGCTCATCGGTGGCGACGAGGGCATCACCGTCAACACAGGCAAAATTGCCGCTGGCGACCTTGGTCATGTAGTAGTAGAAGAGGCCGGCTACCTGCAAGAGGTGAACAAACTCATCATCGAGGGCGAGCTCAACAGCGACGATTGGAGCAAGATTAAGCAAATGACCAACCTCACCGAGCTCGACCTGTCAAAAGCCCTGATTGACGAAATACCAAGCAATGCCTTCAGCGGCCGTTGGGCCATCGACAAAGTGCTGCTGCCGCCCACACTCAAAAAGATTGGCAACTATGCCTTCCAAAGAACCTCACTGACATCAGTCAACATCCCCGACAATGTCGAGACCATTGAGGAAGCTGCTTTTCGTCAAGTAAAGCAACTGCAAGAAGTGCATCTGCCAGACAGTCTTACATCATTAGGCCGCTACGCATTTTCTGCCTGCCGCAGTTTGCGTACAGTCAAGATACCCACCAAACTTAAAGAGATTCCGTGGTATACTTTCGATGGTTGTAATTCTCTGCAAAGTGTCGAACTGCACGACAGCATAACAGGCTTTGGCGATTATTCTTTCAGAAGCTGCGACCTTCGCGAAATAACACTTCCCAAATCAACCACATGGATTGGCGGAAGAGCCTTTGCAGAAAATACAAATCTGAGCAAAGTGACACTCAACGAGGAACTTATCGACATTTGGGCTTATGCTTTCCAAAACACAGCCATCGACACCCTCAACTGCCCCTCTACCCTACGCAATATATATAACGGCGCATTTGCTGGCTGCCGTAATCTGAGTCAAATAAACCTTAACGAGGGACTGACACGCATTGAAGTGTATGCATTAGCTAACAACAAGGCCACAGAAATCGTACTTCCCAGTTCGTTGGAATATTGCTCTCAGTCTGCTTTCGACGACTGCGACAGCCTCGTCACCATCGAGGCACGCTCTGTCATGCCCCCCAACACCGACAATGGCTGCCCCCTGTCAAGCACGGACCTCACCAAGGCCGTACTCTACGTGCCAGTATGGAGCCTTGCCGAGTATCAGTTAGCCACAGGCTGGAACCAGTTCTACACCTTCCGCACCTCCGACTTCATGCCGCAGTACGTCAAGGTTAACAAGGACTTCTACTTCACCCTGCGCGACGAGCTCGACCCCGACTACCGTCCCGACATCGAGCTTACCGTCACCAACAACCAGATTACCGACTCACAGGGCAACACCGACTACCAGCACGGCAACCTCACCATCAGCGGACGCAGCAAACTCGCTGTCAACGACTTCAGCATGGTGCTCTCGCCGTATGCCAAGTACTCTTACGAGCAAAACTACTATTATAACGAAAACTATAGATACCTCCGCCCCACCAGCCTCATTGTCAAGGGCGAGATGCGTGCCGAAAACGTTACCATCAACCTTTGGAACGCCACCAACCGCTGGCAGTTCGTGTCATTCCCCTTCGATGTCAAGGTGAGCGACATTGTACCCGTCGACAGCACCACCTCATGGGTAATACGCGGCCACTCAGGTGCCGAGCGCGCAGCAGGCAATGCTGCTGCCGTATGGCAGAACCTCTCAGCCGACGATGTGCTGCAAGCTGGCAAGGGCTACATCATGCAGTGCTACAAGCCTGACGACAAAAACGGCAACTACGATGCCGCCCAATTCACCGTGCGTCCCCTCACCACCACCGTCAACCGTCAGCAAATATTCAATGCCGACAACCGCACCGTGGCGCTTGAGGAGCACCTTGCAGAGTTTGAGCACAACCGCAGCTGGAACCTCATTGGCAATCCCTACCCAAGCTACTTCGACACCCGCTTCCTCGACTTCGGGGCGCCCTTCATGGTGTGGAACAGCAACAACCAGAACTACGAGGCATACAGCCCGGTTGACGACAGCTACATTCTCGCACCCGCCGAGGCCTTCTTCGTGCAGCGCCCCGTCGACCAGGAGAGCATCACCTTCCTCAAGGACGGACGCCAGACCGACCGCTACGCCCGCACACTTGTGGAGGAAGAGCCGGCCAGCGCACCGCAGCGCATCAGGGCTGCCTACGACAGCAACACCCACACCGCCGCACAGCGCACCGTGTTCAACATCACACTGGCCAAGGACGGACAGCAGGCCGACCGCACCCGCGTAGTCATCAACGAGGCTGCCACCATGCAGTACGACCTCAGCCGCGATGCCGCCAAGTTTACCGGCACCGAGCCTGCCGTGTCGCAAATCTTCACCATCAACGGCGCCACACGCTACGCCATCAACGAGCGTCCGCTCAACAATGGCCAGGCCCTGCTCGGTCTGCACTTCGGCACCGATGGCACCTACACCATCGGCCTCAGCAATCAGCCCGACGGCCAAGTCACACTTGAGGACCGCCTCACTGGCACCAAGCAGCAGCTCAACGGCACCGCAGGCTACAGCTTCACAGCCAAGGCCGGCGACAGCATCGACCGCTTTGTGCTCCACTTCGACGCTGTGGCCACAAGCATCAATGCCGCCACTGCCAACGAGGCTGACCGTAATGACGACACTTACACCCTCGACGGACGCAAGGTGAACAACCCCACTGCACCGGGCCTCTACATCAAGGGTGGAAAGAAGGTTATCAAGTAGGATAATTGGTTTACAAGTTGACGAGTTTACAAGTTGACGGGTAAGTTAGTTTACTCAAGTTTCGGGTTTAGGCGGGTGCGGCCAAAGGCACCGAACGCTACCTCTAATGGGGGCGACGCGTCTCGCGTCGGGAAAACATGCAACTATTATTAGCAGCAGTAGCGTTCGTGTCTAACTCCTATCTCTATCCCGACGCGGGACGCGTCGCCCCCCATTAGAGGTAGCGTTTCTTCGCAGCAGTAGCGTTCGTGTCTGACTCCTATCTCTATCCCGACGCGGGACGCGTCGCCCCCATTAGAGGTAGCGTTTCTTCGCAGCGCCTAACAGACCGTGCGAACCTAAATCCGAAACTTCAATTAGTTTACGGACTAACGGGCAAGCAGGCCGACAAAACTACCCGTCAACCAAAAACATATATAACAACAAGTATATGAACAGATTATTATTCATCATAATGGCATGGCTCAGCACCCTCACTGCCCTGGCGCAGACCGAGGGGTACGACCCAAGCAATCCGCCACTGCCAAACTTCCCCACCACGGACAGCGACACCACGCACTACTACACACTGCGCGTGGTCAGCTCGCCAGCCACATCGGGGCTCAACACCACGGGCGGCAACAAGTACACCGCCGGCCAGCTCGTCTATCTGAGCGCCAGCCAAAACAACGGCATGAAGTTCCAGTACTGGGTTGACGGCGAGGGCAAAACCCTCTCCACCTCAACCAGTTTCTACTACACCATGCCCGCACACAATGTAGTTATCACCGCCGTGTTCAAGTACCAGCCCGGCAGCCCCTCGCTCCCCGCATTTCCCGAGGGCGAGGCACCCACCTACCTGCTCAGCACCAGCACCAAACCCGCTGGGGCCGGCTCCTTCAGTGGTGGCGGACGCAACTACCAGGCTGGCGCCCAGGTGAGCCTCACCGCCTACACCAACACCAACTTCGAGTTTGTGTGCTGGACCAACGCGGCAGGCGACACCCTCTCCACCGCGCGCAACCTTTACTACACCATGCCTGCGGCACCCGTGCAGCTCTACGGCCACTACCGCTACAACCCCTCAAGCCCCAAAAATCCGGGCCGCAACGCCTACGACGCTGACGAGGGCATAGCCATCATCGACGACTTTACGCCGGGCAACGCAAGCCAGGCCATCAACGATGTGACAGGTGGCAACACCTCGGCCCTGAGCAAAATCATCGTGGCCGGCAACGTCACCAACAACGACTTCCAGATAGCCAACAACTTCAGCACCTGCGCCGTGGTCGACCTCAGCCGCACCTACGGCATCACCACCGTGCCTGGCTCATGCTGGTATGGCAACGACCACCTCACGCGCATCATGCTGCCATCGTGCATCACACGCATTGGCTACAGCGCATTCAATGGCGCCACCGCACTGGCCGAACTCACCTGCCTCGCCACCACGCCCCCCACACTCGACAGCTACGTGTTCGACGGCGTGAACAAGGGCCTCATCGTGTTCGTGCCCAAAGCCTCGGTCGAGATATACGAACAGGCCGAGGGCTGGAAGGACTACGTCAGCAACGGCACCATCATCATCATGCCCGTGCAGCACAACGTGGCAAGTCTTGAGGTCAATCTGCCCGAGGCATGCGCCGACGGCCGTTACAAAAACATGCCCCTCGAGCTCATCAACGTCAAGACGGGACAGCGCTACCGCTACGTGGTGACCGACCGACTCAACTACACCTTCAACACCCTCATGCGCGACACACGCTATGTGGCCGTGCTCCGCAACCAGCAGGGCACCGAACTGGCGCGCACCGACACCGTAAAGATTGAACTCGAGAGCCAGAGCATCGCATTCAACCTCGACCGCATGAAGCAGCTGCGCACCGTGGCGGCCACCATCACGGCCGGCGCCACCGACATCACCGCGCAGTCCACCGTCAACTGGCTCGACGCCAGCGGCAACTATCTGGCACAGGGCAACGAGCTTACCAACCAGGTGGCCGGCACCGCCATAATGTGTGCCGTGAGCGTGCCGCAGAGCGTGGCCATGCAGTATGCACTGCCCGCCGACACCCTCTACCAGGTGGTCGAGGCCGACAACGCCCTGCACATTGCGCTACAGCCGCTGCCGGCACTCATCCTCACGGGCCGCGTCATCGACCGCACCACCCAGCTGGGCGTGAGCGGTGTGACCGTCACCATGAGCCAGACGCTTAACAACCGCTACACCAAAGCCGTGACCGCCCGCACCGACCAGCGCGGACAGTACACCCTCAGCGGCTACGGCGCACCATCGGTGCTCACCTACGCCCTTACCGACTACGTGAGCCGCACCGACACCCTGCCCGACAGTCTGCAGGCCGTGGCCACGGCACAACTGCCCGACGTGCTGCTCAAGCCCATTCAGGGCGCGCGCATCACCACACGCTACGCTTACACCAACAGCGTGGCACAGGGCGTGCAGCCCGAGGTGAAGGACTATTACGACGACTACCAGAACGTAAGTTACACCATCTACAACCAAACCGCACAGCGCGCCATCACCCACTTCAACGTGCAGTACCCCGACATCGTGCTGCTCGAGGACGTCAACGAGGGCGACTCGCTCACCATCACGGCCAGCAGCAAGACTGATGCCTTTATGCCTGTCACCACGGGCGGACGCATCACGGCCGACCTTGCACTCACCGTCGAGGTGCCCATCACCCAGTTGGGGGGCATACGCGCCGTGTACACCACCACCGAGAACCCCACCGTGCTGGCCATTCTGTACGACGCACAGGGCAACTTGCTCAACCGTTACACCTACCCCGCCGCCGACCTCACCATCAGCGGACTCAAGGACGGAGAGTACACCCTCGTCACCATGGGACAGAGCGACTTCTTCAACTCTGTGTACAACCTCAGCCAGTTCGACCAGGCGGGCCTCATCAACGGCACCGACTATGTGGCCAACCGCGTCACAGTGCGCAGCGGCCTCATCACACCGGCCAAAAACGCCGTGGTGCCCTACTTCGACGAGAGCAAGTTCTACTACACCGGTGCCAACACCTCGTTCACTGCCAACAAGAGCAGCATCGTGGCTGGCAACTACCTCACACTCACGGCCAAGGTGGACTTTAAGAGTGTCTACCGCGACAATGTGTCGGGTGTCAAGTTGCAGTTTGAGCTGCCCGAGGGCACCAACATGGTGGACGGTTCGCTCATGATTGGCTCCACAGTGTCGTACTACCAACTCAACGGCCGCACCATCACCGTGCCGCTCGACAACAGTCACATAACCGACCGCGTGCGCTTCTGCGTCATTCCCACCCAGAGCGGCACCTTCGCCCCCAACGCCTCTGTGGCCTTCCGCCTCAAGGGCAAGGACATGGTGCAGCCCATCGGCTCGGCACAGTATGCCGTGCAGGACGTGTCGATACGTGTGCCATTGCAAATTACACAACCCGAATTTGCAGTTAGTGGTACAGCTGTAGGCCGTTCTGAAATTGACATCTTCGACGGCAACACGCTCTTGGGCCATGCACGCGCACTGGCCAACGGCTATTGGAATGCCGAGTGTACACTCGACAATCCTTACAACCTTTCTGAGCACAACATCTATGCTAAGATAACCACGCCCACCGGCCTTGCATTGCTTACCGAGACCAAGAGCATGAGCTACGATGCCAATGCGGTCGATGTGAAAGGTGTTAATATGTCATTCTACAATGGTTGGTTGAAAAAGAACATTGAGGTATACTGGGACTTTGAAAAGAAGACCACCAGTTCTTCTTCATACATGTTCTACACTGGCACAGACCTCACTTTCACAATCGACCTCACCAATAATGACACTACCCTAGTGCAAGGTGTTAAGCTGAATGTTTACACCAACACCAACGAAGTACGCGAGATTGATGCCACCTATAACGACAGACTTAACAAGTGGGTTGCAGTAGAACGCTTTGAGAGCAACAACCTGCCCATCAACCTCAGCGTAGACGTGTTGGCCAACAACAAATTGCTGGTTGACCGTCGCGAGTTTGAAAGTAAGGTGGCTAATATCGTTGCACGTAAAAACGACATTGCCGAAATAGCAGATTCTGTCAAAGCCATAGAGGTTGCAAAAGTATTGGCCGACACACAAGCCAGTCAAAAAGAACAGCGCCTCACGGAAATTGCAAAAGGTATAGACTCTGCTGCCGATGCTGAAGCTTCGCGTCAGGCTGTAGCCCAACTCCTTACCGAAACGGGCACACCTACCGCTGCCGACGAACTGGTGCCTCAAATACCCGAACAAGTTGACCAAGCCTATGTCGACGACCTCATGAAACGCTACAATGACATTATCAACCATGAGGAAAGCTCTTTTGACATTGACAGCATAATCAATACGGCCGACAGTCTTATTATTGCTGGGCAAATTGACCAATACATGAGCTATCTCAACAAGGCACAAAGCGACACAATATACATAGAGACAAGCGATGGAACCAAAATGATTTACTGCACAACGCCTGACAAACTTGACCTCTCACGTTTTGCAACTTTCACCGATACCATTGCCATGCCGCTCACCGATAACACCGCTGTATTACTGTACATTTCCAACCGCGAGCTGCTTGTAATTGACAGTTTGGCTAATCGGGCAATCGTTGCTTGCGACAGTGCCACTGCCGCTCAAGCAAGAAGTCTTGTACGCAAGTTCAAAAAAGGAAACGAAGCCAATTTCATTACTGCCATGAACGAAGCAAGACAGCAGATTGACTGGTTAATTAGCACTGTTACTGCCCCGTTGCTTTCAATGTTGGACGATGCAAAAGAACAAGTTGACAGAATACGCAAAGCCATCGAACGCATCGACATGGCCAAGTACGAGACTCTAGGCCGTGCCAATGGCGTAAACATACGCATTAAAGAAATTGAAAAGCAACTTGCCGAACTCGAAGCCAACAAAACCCTGCTTGCTGACCCCAAATACGGCATTGCTGAGCCTAAAGTGCTGATTGAGCAACTCAAACATGAACGTAACAAGTACATTGACGAGGCTCTATCATACCAAAAGAAAATAAATAAGCTCAATTCAAAAGCTTTCGGACTCAAAGCCAACCTCAAGGTGGCTTCGGGGGCTATAAGCCAACTGCTTGAACTCAAACAAGCCGTTGATGGATTGAAAAATACAATCATCTACATTGGCACTGCCATCAAAGACCACGCACACTGGCATTCACTCATCAACAAAATATTGCCATGTCCCGCTGACAACGAGCGTGCAATCATTTTGAAGAAAGAGTGCGAAGACAATTGGACGGACATCGCATGGGTTAAAGGTTATTATCCTGCCTTTGCCATCAGCGGCATAGCAACAGCTATCAACACTTACATGATGTTCAACAAGGGGGCCAAGTTCGTAACAGGATTTGTTGTAGGTGTCATTACCGACTTCTTGTCAAACACCTCTGAACGTCTTTACACCCAGGCGCGTAGAGCCTCGCAACAGCTCTACCCCATACGCTACCGCGAATATCGACGTCTGGCATGCAAGAAAGACAAAGACCCCAAGGATCCTAACGAACCCGACATCCCTGACAATGACCACGGAAACAATCCGACATTCCCACCCATCGACCCCATTCACGACCCCTCAGGCTACGTCTACGAGGGCGTGTCGTCTAACCGATTGCAGGGCGTAACTGCCACCTGCTACTACAAGGAGATGGTGGAGGACATGTACGGCGACTTGCACGAGAACGTTGTGCTGTGGAATGCCGAGGACTATGCACAGCAAAACCCGCTCTTTACCGACGAAAACGGTATGTACCAGTGGGACGTGCCACAAGGCTTGTGGCAAGTGCGATTTGAAAAGGAGGGCTACCAGCCCGCACAGTCGGAATGGCTGCCCGTGCCACCGCCACAAATGGACGTGAACATTGGCATGGTGCAAAACTCACAACCCGAGGTGGTGAGCGCACGAGCCTACGAGGACGGCGTGGAACTGCAGTTCTCTAAGTATATGGACCCCGCCACGCTCACTGCCGACAACATCTACATCAAATGTAAGTCGGGCGACACCGAGGTGCTCATTACCGACGCTCAAATTGAGTTGCTCAACGCCGAAGCGGCCATTGAGGGCAGCGAACAGCAGTACGCATCGCGCCTGCGACTGGCCACCGACCGACTGGGCTACTACGACGAGGCACGCATCATCGTGTCGCGCAACGTGCAGAGCTATGCCGGCATTGGCATGACCGACAACTTTGAACAACAACTCGACGTGGAGAAGAAGGTGCGCGAAATTGTGGTAGACAATGTGGTGAACATTGCCTACAACGCACAGCTCACCGTAAGAGTGGCCGCACAACCTGCCGAGGCTGCCGCTGGCAAGACTATCACGCTTGGCTCGGCTTCTGACCTCATTGCGGCTACCGACGCCACCGAGCTTACGCTCGATGCCGACGGACACGCTACCTTCACCATCAACGCACAACTGCCAGGTGCCACGGCCATCAAGTATGCCATGCCCGACGCCGGGCTCGAGGCTACTACCATGGTTAATGTGGTGGATCCCGCACTGCTCAACGCGGTAAAGGCACCACGTGCCTCACGACTGAGCGGCACGGCGGTATATCGCGGACAGACCATCGCACTCACTACCGAGAGCGAGGGGGCTACCATCTACTACACCACCGATGGCTCATGTCCCTGCGACGCCGCCACACGCATCAAGTATGAGCGCCCCATCGTTATCAACGATGCCGTCACCATCAAGGCTATGGCCGTGGGCATCAATGCCGACGAGAGCGAGGTGCAGACTTTTGACTACACCATTCGACAGAGCAGCGTGAAACTGCTGCTGGCCGAGGGCTGGAACTGGAACTCGCATGACTTGGCATCGCCGCTTGCCACTAACGAACTGAACGGTGTGGCTACGCGCATCGTGACGCAGGAACGCGAGGCCATTGCCGACCCCGACCTCGGACTGGTGGGCAACCTGCTGAGCATCAATGCTGCCGAGACTATGAAACTGCTCGCTCCGGCCACGGCCGAGAAGGCTTTCGCCGGCGAACAGTATAACCCCACCGCCACACAAATTGAACTGGTGCGCGGCTGGAACTGGCTCGGCTATCCGCTCGGCACGGCGCTGTCGCTCAACGATGCGCTCGCCTTGCTCGAACCTGACACCGACGACTGCATCGAAACGCTCGATGGTGGATTTGCCACTTACACTGCCGACGGCGAATGGACTGGTTCACTGCAACTCATGCAGCCCGGACGCGGCTATCTGTACAAGTCGGGCTCTGACAAGAGCTTTGCTTACAATGCCGTATCGTCGGTGGCTAACGCGCAAGCGCTCTACGGTGCGCACCGCCTGCAGACCAAGGCTGCACCCTACGAGCTTAACCGACACCGCTACCCCAACATGATGCCCATTGTGGCCACACTGAGTGGCGCCACACTGAGCGAGGGCAGCCAGGTGGTGGCTCTGAGCGAGGGCGAATGCCGCGGCATTGCCAACATCGAGGCCAATGGCATGATTTTCCTCGCTGTGTACGGCTTGGGCAACGAAACCATCAACTTTGCTGCCTACGACGCGCTTTCGGGCGAAATGATGCCTATCAGCAACACTACGGCCTTTGCTGCCGATATGCTCGGCACCACCGGAGCGCCTTATGTGCTGCACATCGATGGCACGGCCACTGGCATTGACGGTAACGTGACTTCGCACACCAACCTGCCAAACGGCATCTATACCGTGGGCGGACAGCGTGTGAACAACGTGACGCAGCCGGGACTCTACATTATCAAGACTACCGGACTTGACGGTTCTACCACCGTGCGCAAGCAAGTGGTGAAGTAACGTGGAATCTGGTTGACGAGTTGATAAGTTGATAAGTTGACGAGTTAACAAGTTGACAAGTTGACAAGTTAACGGGTAAGTTAGTTTACGGGCTAACTGGTTAACGGGCAAGCAGGCAGGCAAAACTACCTGTCAACCCGTTAACCCGTAAACCCGTAAACAAGTTAACAAGTTGACAAGTTAACGAGTTGACGGGTAAGTTTGTACATCTTGCCAAATGCCGTTACACTATCTGCATATTGACAATGCAAAACATACTTACCTGTTAACCCGTTAACCCGTCAACCAAAAAAAATACACAAACACATGACACATATACACACGAAAAGCCTGTGGCTGCTCATAGCCACACTGCTGCTCAGCGTGTTCGGCGCACGCGCCCAAAACCGCGGCAGCGAGGCGCCATGGACGGTCAATCCGCACGACTACAAATACGACATGACGCTCTACGCCAACATCGTGTTTGACGGCACGCCTATAACCGACTTCAGCCACTACCAGGTGGGGGCCTTTGTGGGCGACGAATGCCGCGGCACGGCCGAGGTGCAAACCAAGGACGAGGCGCAATGGCTCTACCTGCGCGTGCGCAGCAATCAGCCGCAGGGCGAGAACATCGTTCTGCGTCTGCGCGACACCGACACGGGCGAGGTGCTCAACCTGCAGCCCGAAAGCGGCGACATCACCTTCGAGTCGCAAGGTTTGGGCGGCCGACCCGGCAGTCCGCTGGTGCTCAACGCTGCACGCAGCTACTCTCTGACATACATAGTCGGTGGCGTGGAACACCATACTGAGGAGGTGCCATACGGCACAACACTCACCCCCATCGAATACCCCGAACGCGAGGGCCACTCTTTCAGCGGCTGGACAGGACTGCCGCTCACCATGCCGGCTCACGATGTGGAGGTGACGGGTGAGTTTGTAATCAACCAATACACCATCACCTTCGACGCCAACGGTGGCAGCGAGGTGGCGCCCATCACGCAGGACTACGGCACCGCCATCACGGCTCCCGACGTGCCCACACGCGAGGGCTATACCTTCATGGGCTGGAACGAGGAACTGCCCGCCACCATGCCGGCACGCGACCTCACACTCACCGCACAGTGGCAAATCAACACCTACCGGCTTATCTACAATGTGGACGGCATGACGTACACAATGGTGCCTGTAACCTATGGCGATGCCATCACCCCCGAGCCTGTTCCCACCAAGGAGGGTCACACTTTCAGCGGCTGGAGCGAAATACCGGCCACAATGCCTGCACACGATGTGGAGGTGACGGGTAGCTTTACGGTGAACACTTACAAGCTCGTCTACAAGGTGGACGGTGAGGTGTACAAGACTACAAAAGTTACTTACGGCACCGCCATCACCCCCGAAGAGGCTCCCACCAAGGAGGGCCACACTTTCAGCGGCTGGAGCGAAATACCGGCCACAATGCCTGCACACGATGTGGAGGTGACGGGTAGCTTTACGGTGAACACTTACAAGCTCGTCTACAAGGTGGACGGCGAGGTGTACAAGCAAATTGACGTGACTTATGGCACCGCCCTCACCCCCGAAGAGGCTCCCGAAAAGGAGGGCTACATATTTATGGGCTGGAGCGAAATACCCGCTACGATGCCGGCACATGATGTGGAGGTGACGGGTGAGTTTACCAAGGTAACGGCTATCATGCAGGCGCTGGGCAGCACGGGCCGTGCCGATGTGTACAACATCGAGGGCCGTCTTATCATGCGCCAGGCCACGCTGTCTGACGTCAAGGCGCTGCCTAACGGCTTATACCTGATTGGCGGCCGCAAGGTGCGCATCGTCCGCTAACGGCACGGATGTAGCTTTACTATAAAACAATAACGGGAGATAGAATTATCTGTCAATCAGACAGTAATTTCTATCTCCCGTTATTGTTTTTTCTTTTTCCCGCAACAGTTTTTTTTCGTACCTCACTGCCTCTTTTGCAAGCTGCCGCCTGAAATGCGCTGCAAGAGACGCAAGCTCTAATGGGGGCGACGCGTCCCGCGTCGGAGCATTTTTCAGCAGACTCGATACGCGTCGGGGTAAATGCCATCTCATACACTAAATAAAGGCTCACAGACAGCACTAATTACACGACTGCCTGTGAGCCTTTGCTTTCATGCCCGACGCGGGACGCGTCGCCCCCATTAGTGCTTGCGTTTCCTATCAGATTGACAGGTTAAAAAGCGGATTTGAAGCCATGTGAAGAACTGTTATGCCAGGGAATTGCGCTCTAATGGGGGCGACGCATCCCGCGTCGGGCATGAAAGCAAACGCTACCAACAGGTGTGTAATTAGTGCAATCTGTGAGCCTTTATTTAGTATATGAGCATGGCATTTCCCCCTCGGGACGCATCGCCCCCATTAGTGCTTGCGTTTTTTCAGAGCACACCTCATCACCACCCTGCTTACTCAAAATAGAATGTCAGCATCACCATGCCCACTGTGGCCTTGTCGAGACTCTGGGTAAAGATTAACTGCGAGGGGTCGGTTATGTCGCGGCGGTTCTTTTGCAGTATGTTGTTAAGTCCGAAACCAAACTTGAGTTCGGGTATAAACTTGAAGAAGGGCATGTAAAGGTCGCACCCCAAACCAGCCTCAAGCATCACGTTAAGCGGCTTGGCCTTGAGCTTTGACTGCTTGCTGGTGATGAGGTCGTACATGGGCGCCACACCGGCCACCACGTAGGGGCGGTAGTTGTTGAAACGCGGGGCGGATATTTTGAAGTCGACGGGTACACCGATGTAGCACGATTTCATGTCCTGCTGCTCGGTCTGCCCCGTGCCAAGCTCTCTGAAGGTGATGTGGCGCGAGCCAAAATGGAGCGACGGCTGAACTCTGAGCGCCACATAGCGCGACATGCGCCACTCGCCAAGCACACCCACCGAAAAGCCGAAGTTGGTTTGGTCGGTCTGTGCCACCCACTGCTGGCCTGCCACACTGCCGGCTGAGGCGGGGGCCTGGTAACCATTGCCCTGCAGCTGCATGGACTGGTCGTGGGCGCCTACAAAGAAGCCGTAATGGAAGCGACG
>OFMS01001130.1_pt1 | contig 20773 bp, 19 predicted proteins | sample 1541871 | NCBI WGS metagenome assembly OFMS01 (sample SAMN04209251, study PRJEB22552) | human gut metagenome | biome: gut; material: feces | host: Homo sapiens | place: USA: Oklahoma
CAATTAGCAGTTATAATATTACCTATACCTATTTGTGGTATCTCATATAATACAGCACTAGGATCCACAAGATTTGGATAGTCAATCTTTTTATTAGCTATATTATCAACAATCGATTTAAGTGTCTTTGGAGAGCCTATTGCAACAGTAATAGATAAACTTGTTTTCCACGTATTCAAGACATTAATATCACCCAAAACTGGACCTTGTGGATAATCATTGGTTGAAGGAATGCCATCATCAAAAAAACCAATAAAATTCCATATAGGAGTTTCTCTGGCTTTATTAATTCTTTCTATCAAGCAAGCGACCTCACGTCCAAAACCACCTGCGCCATAAATTGCTATATCTTTCATCTCTCAAACTAATTATGTCCATTAAAAGCCTCCATCGTTGCGTTTCCCTCTTGAGAGATACCATCACGTACGAGGACTTTTTTGATTGTTATACCTATCACTTTTAAATCTGTCAGGAAAGAGCAATGATCCACATACCAAACATCCAGCTTAAACTTCTCCGTCCAGCTGATCGCATTGCGCCCATGGCATTGTGCCCAACCTGTAATCCCCGGACGAACCTCATGCCTTCTCGCTTGCTCTTCTGAGTAAAGAGGCAAATATTGCGACAAAAGAGGCCGAGGACCAATCAAAGCCATATCCCCTTTCACTACATTGATCAACTGCGGTAACTCGTCAATCGAAGTAGAACGAACAAACCTGCCTACATTCGTTAATCGGTCGGCATCTGGTAACAGATTCCCTTCCGCATCCCGCTCATCCGTCATGGTCTTGAACTTGACAACCTTGAATATCTTTCCATTCTTACCCGGACGTTCCTGTAAAAAGAAAGCCCCTGCCCCCTTATTAGCGAAATGCAGCCAAATGGTTATGACAAGTAGTATCGGCCACAGGATAGCCAACGTAAGAAGTGAGAGGATGAAATCAATCACCCTCTTAAAAAAGGATTTATACATATTTATTGATTATGTAAACACTCTATTTAGGACATAACCTTTTGAAAGATGTTATAGGGTACCTTACTCCTTTTACAAAATGACTGGACGAACTCTTCTTAGAGCAATGACTCCGTCTGATACTGAAAATAAAACCGTTCTAAATCTTCGTGGCTATACATAATTACTAAATTTTATTCGCTTCGAAGGTAGCTCGTTTAATTATAAGCCCTTTTTTGAGTACTTACCTAAATCATGGAAAAATTCCGTATCATAGCAGCCATTTCTTCTTCTGTATACCCTAAGGCTTTTGAAGTTTCTTCAATTGTCGCTTCAGGATGAGCATCACGATATCGCATCATTTTGTCAATGGCGGCAGGTATTACGAGACGGTATTTACCTTTGTTTTGAATATCAAATCGACTTTGATATATCTGACCTGTTTCTTCGAGCCTTTTCTCATCTACATTTTCATACCTTATGAACTGAGAGATTCCAGTGGAAAATTCTCCTTCTGGATTGTAATCGTAATCCCGCTTGAAGTTTTCATCCAATATCTTTCTTTTCATCTGCCAGAATTCAATAAATGTCGCTTCAGAAATCTGTTCCAGTGATTTTCCGTCATTGACAGGCAATGGATTCGTTCGTACTTTCTGACATTTTCTTGCTTTATCGAGGGAATGGTAAAAGTTCACCATTAAATCACCGATCATGTAATGTGCTGGAATTGTCGGTACAGGGATACCCAATATACCCGTCTGCTTCCCTTTGGTTTGATTAACCCTCTGAATAGTATAAGCACAATGCCCCATTTTATTACTGTTACTTTTTATTTCTCCAATTGTCAAAGCCAATGTTTTATCGAGAATCGAACGGTATTTTTCAGCATGATTGTCAGGAAGAGAAATTCCCATCTTTGATATTGACATACGCCAAGTAACAGACATCCAGAAAAGATATGGCACAGCATAATGATATTGCTTTACACCCCTCATGACATTAGCGTATTCTCTCTCTATCACGCTCAGACGTTCTTCACAATGCTTACAAAAGTAATGATCGAATGTCAGTGGATTATGTACGCTCGTCTCACCCTGTTCATCATCACGAAGATTACGGTTTATCAAACTTACGATTTTCTTTTCATCTGTAATATTGCGTCCAAGATATAACTGTCGTTCCCCTTTTCCAAGAGTAAACCGCTCTACAACCTCTCGGTCACGTCCTTTTTTGCCATCGTAGGAAAACAATTTTTCTATAAGGCAATGGGGTACCATGTGCGAACCTACAGCATCAGCCGTCCTTGATTTGCATAAAAGACATTTTGATTTCTCAGATCTTACATTGATTTCATCAACAGGAGGATAGACTATTTCATGAACTTTCGTCATGTCTTCACCATCCGCTTCCAAACGATCGGCATAATCATCTACATAACTCTGAAGATCTTTCTCCTTTTTTAAATAGTCCAAAATAATTGTATTTAACCGCAGATACTCTTTCTGTAACTGAAGCCTTTCGTCTTCCGTCAAATCAGCATTCGAAATTATATCTTCGTAGGCCAGCCTCCATTCCACAGCTCTGATCATCAGAGTCAAATTATCGTTCTTTCTGATGAAGTTTTTTGCTAAGAGACGGTTCGTCACAAAAAACAGCTGAAAATCGTTAAATGTACGATACTCATTATTCGTATATGATGCGACTTCATCAAGCAATTCATGAAATGCAGCATCAATAGTCTCCTCGTCACCAACAGGCAAGAGGATCTCAATCTTTTCAATGAGTTTCTCAAACTTTTCAAGCACTTTTATATCTATTTTAAACGTCTAATTCGCCTGTTTTCATTTATGGGTATGAGCCACCCATAAACAAAGAAAAACATTTTCTTCCGGATTCACAAAAATGGAATAAATATTATTCTATATGCTTCATGATCGTCTCATAGGTATGTTCGGTGGTATAGTTATCTAAAAAGAACTGATACCCATTTTCACCCATTTGTCGTATATCCGAGACCAACATTTTATCTATGGATTTCACGAATGTCTCTATTGAGTTACTTGGGCAGTAGAAACCATATCCATTCTCCTCCGCCAATGTACCCATATCACAAATAGGGTCTGTCACCGCTATAATAGGTTTACGCTCCATCAAGTAGGGCAATAATCGGCTGGGATAATTGGGAATGGTAAAACGATAATCCAAGAAAATCAATCCTATATCGCAAGCTTTGGCAAGCCGATCGTAATCCTCCTTGGGTAAATGCTTAAAAAGAGATACAGATTTAGGCTTACGCTCCAGCATAAAAGTCTCTAGCCGTGGATATTCCGTGCCATTGCCCACAATTGCGAAATGACAATCCTCTCTCTCACACACCGCTTCCATACATTCTATGAGGAAAGGTATTCCTTGCGGTTTTCCCATATTGCCGCCATAGATAAATATTGGCTTATTTGCAGGCAATCCATATTTTTGACGGATATGGGCGGTGTCCTTATACTCAACGGGAATCTCGGAAGGTACATCGTATGAGTTCGGGGCTATCTCCACTATAGCTGGATCAACCTCCGGATTATGCTCTATCACATACCTCACATTCGCCGGGCTCATGCAACCGATGTAATCAGAGATCCGATATAAATCTTTTTCCTTTTCCCGAAACGACCGATAAAGGAATCCTTTCAAGCCATCCTTGGTCAACATCCCCAAATCCACAGCATTTTGAGGAAAGATATCCTTCAATAAAAGATAACTCATTGCCTTAGGATTCCGCCTTTTGACATACCGAATCACTTTTGTAAAAGTAATGGGCGGAGTGGAATAGAGAATAACATCAAACTTAACCTTCCCAAAATGTTTTCCTAACGCCGACTTGAATTGACACTCCAACATCACCTGCCCCAACCCTTTTTCAATCAGATTCGTTTTAGTAAGATTCAAGGTCTTAACTCCCAATAAATGTACCTTACCTTTATGGCTGACCTCTGTTGGTAAACCTAATCTACGTTCCCTAGGATAAATGATATATACCTCATTCCCTTTGTCTCGAAATTTCCGCATCAAGTCCGTATAAATACCGCTCGTCTCTATATTTTTCAGACCTGACACCATTGTCAGAAACAGGATATTCATCATTAATAGTATTTATAAAAACAGAATACGTATTTATTCTTTCCTCCAAACCATCTTATTCACCACACCGGTATAGCTTTGGATCAGTTTCACCACTTTGGTGGATACAATTTCATCGGTATAGTTAGGTACAGGTAAACCGTGATCACCATTCAAGTTCATCTCAACCGCCAGATCTACGGCTTGTAACAGATCCTGTGTGTTGATACCCGCCAATACAAAGCAACCCTTGTCCAATGCCTCCGGACGTTCTGTAGAGGTACGGATACAAACAGCGGGGAAAGGATGCCCCACGCTAGTAAAGAAACTGCTCTCTTCCGGTAACGTTCCGCTATCTGAAACAACACAGAAAGCATTCATCTGAAGGCAATTGTAGTCATGAAACCCCAACGGTTCCTGGCGGATCACACGATGATCGAGCTTAAAGCCACTCTTCTCCAACCGATTTCGACTTCTTGGATGACAACTGTACAAGATTGGCATATCATATTTCTCTGCCAAAGCATTAATACCAAAGAAGAGCGAGTTAAAGTTCTTCTCTATATCAATATTCTCCTCCCGGTGGGCACTTAGCAAGATGTACTTACCCTTCTTCAAACCCAATCGTTCATGCACATCACTTGCTTCTATCTCAGTAAGATTCTCATGCAACACTTCCGCCATAGGCGAACCGCTCACGTAGGTGCGTTGCGGAGCCACACTACTGGCATTCAAATAACGGCGGGCGTGCTCACTATAGCAAATATTCACGTCACTGATGATATCCACGATGCGACGGTTGGTCTCCTCCGGCAGGCACTCATCGAAACAGCGGTTTCCAGCCTCCATGTGAAAGATAGGGATATGTAGACGTTTGGCACCAATCACGCTCAAACAGGAGTTGGTATCTCCTAACACCAATACAGCGTCCGGCTTGATCTCCACCATCAATTTGTAACTCTTATCAATAATATTACCCATTGTCGCACCCAAGTCATCGCCTACGGCATCCAGATAGACCTCGGGATCAGCCAGCTTCAGATCCTTGAAAAAAATCCCATTCAAGTTGTAATCATAGTTCTGCCCCGTATGAGCCAGAACCACATCAAAATATTTCCTACATTTATTGATAACCGCCGCCAGACGGATAATCTCCGGACGCGTCCCTACAATAATGAGCAACTTGAGCTTGCCGTTATTCTTAAATGTCGTCATGATTATTTTTATTTTACAGTTTCAAAATAGGTATCCGGACGACGGGAATCAAAACTCTCGTTCGCCCACATCACCGTTACCAAGTCCTCCGTATCAGAGAGATTGATGATATTATGCGTATAGCCCGGCAGCATGTGTACCGCCTCTATTTTTTCTCCACTCACCTCAAACTCAATCACCTCGTCTGTACCGATCTTACGCTCTTGTATCAAGCCATGGCCGGAAACCACTATGAAAAACTCCCATTTGGAATGATGCCAATGCTGTCCTTTCGTGATGCCCGGTTTGGAAATATTGACACTCACCTGCCCGCAATTCCTCGAACGAAGCAACTCCGTGAAACTACCACGCTGATCAACATTCATCTTTAGAGGAAACGAAACCTTCTCTTTAGGCAAATAACTCAAGAAGGTACTATACAGCTTCTTAGCAAAGCTACCCTGCGGAATCTCCGGAACCACCAAGGTAACGGGTTGGCTCTTGAACTCCTCCAGCAAACGGACGATCTCACCCAATGTCACTTTATGCGTAATCGGGACCACACAATAACGGCCATCAGACTTCAACACCGCATCCACCCCATCAAACTCGCAACGATGCTCCTCACCTTTCAAAGCGGATATCATCTCCTCTACCAAGTCATCAATGTAAAGTAACTCCAGTTCCACCGCCGGATCGCTCACCGTAATAGGTAGGTCGTGTGCCCTATTATGGCAGAAAGTAGCCACCACGCTGTTGTAGTTCGGATGGCACCACTTCCCGAAAAGATTCGGAAAGCGATACACCAGCACCTTGGTACCGGTCTCATCGCCGTATTTAAACATCAGTTCCTCTCCCGCCTTCTTGCTCTTTCCGTATTCGGAAGTACCAAAACGACCCGCCAAAGTTGCCTGTATCGAACTGGAGATCATCACCGGACAATTATTGTGATGTTTTTTCAAGGTATCGAGCAGCGTAGAGGCAAAGCCAAAGTTACCCAGCATAAACTCCTCTTGTTTTTGCGGGCGGTTCACCCCTGCCAAGTTAAAAACGAAATCACAATCATGGCAATAAACCTCTAACTCCTCGATAGTAGAGTCTATATCATATTCATAGACAGCATCCACCGTCAAGTCACCATAACACTTTACCTTGCCCGATTGGATATTACGCAATTGGGATACAAGATTCCGACCGACAAACCCTCGAGCGCCTGTTACTAAAATTTTCATGATGTTCGCACTTATCTTTTAAGCGGAAAGAAATTAATCATAGTAGTCGTAAAGTTGGATAAACTTATCTGTAAAAAGTTGCAATAACTGAGGTTGCTTCTCCAGTTCAGATTATCTTACCATAATGTAAGCACTCTTCTGTACGATTTGATAGTGTTCGAATACATCTTCAGCGGAATGATTTATACTTTAGAAATGAATTATCAAAATAAACATCATCAACCCGTTGTACACACCGATAATTATAATGCGAAACTTTTATTCAAACCTGAAAAGTCTACATCAAATAAGGATAAACATCAATACGCAAACGTTCTAGCTCTTTAGATGGTACTTTTACGAATTCATCCCCATAAATCAACTTATCTCTTTCGTTCTTAGAAAGATAAGAGAAACATTCTTCTAATATGGCTTGCCATTTTTCAGAAGTTTAGAACTTACTCTTTGCAACTTTGTCTTTTCCCATAACTTATATCCTCCTTAAACCATATTATAAAGATACAAGCTAAATCCATACAAATAAACGATTCTTCGTCTTTTCCGTCTGTTATTTACTGATTATTAATCAATTTATTATTCACTTCTTATCTCTTTAGCCTTAGCCCGCTCAGTCAGCCCCAGATCCTCCTGGATGAAACGCAAGCGCAGCAGCAGTTTCTTCATGCCCTCCACGTCTAAGCGTGCGGTATTGTGACTATGATAATCCTCGATAATAGAGACCTTCTCATTACCCTCGGTAAAGAACTTGTCGTAATTCAAGTCCCGGTTATCACAAGGGATCCGGTAATAGCCTCCCATATCGATCGCCTTCGCCATCTCCTCACGGGTCACCAGCGTCTCATAGAGTTTTTCACCATGACGGGTACCTATCACCCGAACCTCCGTATCGCCATACGTAGGATCCACCTTGGCATAAACCTCCTTTAAAGCCATAGCCAACGTAGAAAGTGTAGCGGCAGGGGCTTTCTGCACAAATAGATCACCATTCTCTCCATGCGTAAAGGCATACACCACCAAATCCACCGCATCATCCAAGGTCATCATAAAGCGAGTCATATTTGGATCCGTGATAGTGATCGGCTTACCATTCATCATCTGCTCCACCCATAAAGGAATCACCGAACCACGGCTCGCCATCACGTTACCATAGCGAGTACAACAAATCGTAGTCTTCGCATTAGCGCCCAAAGCACGTCCTTGCGCAATCGCCACTTTCTCCATCATTGCTTTAGAGATTCCCATAGCATTGATCGGATAGGCCGCCTTATCGGTAGAAAGCACCACCACATTCTTCACCTCATGCTCAATAGCCGAAAGCAACACATTGTTCGTCCCTTCCACATTCGTACGAACTGCCTCCATTGGAAAGAACTCACAGCTAGGCACCTGTTTTAAGGCAGCGGCAGCAAATACATAATCCACCCCGTCCATCACAAAGTCCACAGCTTCACGCTGGCGTACATTTCCTATATAAAACTTTACCTTGTTAGCTACTCCCGGACGCTGAGCTTGAAGGTAATGACGCATATCATCCTGTTTCTTCTCATCCCGCGAGAAGATACGGATTTCCTTAATGTCGCTATCTAAAAAACGACGAAGTACAGCGTTCCCAAAGGAACCAGTGCCACCTGTGATTAGCAGGGTTTTGTCTTTAAAAATTGACATGATATATTTAACATTAAGACCTTGAAATCCTATTTCCTCACCCGCTTTTCTTTTCCTAACGCAAACATGATTTTCACGCCAAGATTAATCAGCCAACTATTCCCATGCTTATACTCACTTCCTTTCACCAATGGCATATCGAAATAAGATTGTAACTCTGACTCCGATATACGTAAGTATTCCGCTACCTGCTTAAACATCTCTCGACCTTCCTCTTCCGATACCGAAGGATTAGACAATCTTTCCAAGGCCTGCTCACGGGTCATCTGGCCTGTTACAACAAGAGACGACAACTGATGGTGGCGTACATCATAACCAAAGCGCTTAGGAAGCCACCAAGCTTCTAGGAATTTTGTTATCAAACTCTCAAAATGCTTTTGCGGATAAGCTATGTATCCATATTCGTCAAAGAGTGTTCTCTTAATTGCTTCATAGTCGTATGGTATGAGATTCAATGGCTTTACCACCTTAACTCCCTCAATATAAGGAAGCCAGATCTTTCGCCGATAGGTATTTGTAAACGCATAGTTTTTCAATGGCACAGGCGAATACTTTTCCAATATATCATTCAGAAAAACAGTGTCTGTCGTACTACCTCCATAAATTGTACTCCAATAGGCAGGATTGGTATATGCCTCTGTCGATATATTCTCACCATTAAGAATATATTTGATACCATTGTCTACAGCGTATTGCTCAACCATTTGCACGAAAGCATGATCTTGAGGTATATCTAAACAAGCTAACCCCGTGCGAAACATGGCCAACTGAAAATTGCGCATATCTTCCGGATCAATCTTTGCAATCTTTAGATCAACTCCCAACTTATTACATACAGCATTTATATTCTGAACTCCAAGTGGCAAATCAAATCCTGAATCCACATGAAAAACCAATGGGCGCAATCCCCATTCCTTAACGGCCATGTGAAGAACATACGTAGAATCAAATCCTCCAGACAAACCTATCAAGCAGTCATATTTTTTCCCTTTTCCCGCCTTTTTGATTTTTACTAGTAGAGCCTCAAGCTCTTTCTCATGACCTCGACCATGGTTCCAATGAGCCGCAACAGTATGCTCATACATATTACAACGCTCACATTTCCCGTTAACATCTATTATCATGGATGGATCTGACTTTGTATCCATGACACAATGAGTGCAAATTTTATACTCTATCATATAGCACCTAAAAAATCAAACATATTACTTTAACATAAACAAAAAACAAATCAACTTAATTCTATATTTAATTTTAAAATAAAAAGTATTTTCACTCTTATTAAAAAAAGAACAATTATCATCATGTCTACGATAAAAAATCAATGGATCATTTAAAATTTTTATCGAATATTTTGATTTAAATTTATGACAAGCAACAAGAGCAATCCATGTATCATGAGGTATAGCTATACGATTATTAGCAAATGATCGAATTGCAATGTCTCTTCTAAATGCCATACAACATCCCATATATGGATTATTTTTTAATATACTACAAATATTTTTTGTTGGAAAAAAAGACAAAAACAAATTATATCTCGAGTTGTCAGACAAAGTAGTAAAAGCATCATGAACGACTAGTCCTACTGTATTATCTAAGAATTGATTCATTACATATGAATATTTATCATCAAGCCATATATCATCTTGATCAGACAAAAAAATGACATCACCCGAAGATTTTAATATCGCATTCTTAAAATTAAGATAAATACGAGATAAACGGGTTTCATAATCTACCACTTTCAAAGTTGAACAAGAATTATATACTTTTATTCTATCATCACTAATACTTCTAACTATATCCAAAGTTGAATCCGTAGATCCATCATCAGAAATTATCACTTCATCATTTTTATTTATTTGCTTTAAAATTGAGATCAACTGATCATAAATATACTTTTCCCCATTATAAGTAGCTAAACAAACTGAAACTTTCATAATTATTATTTATAAACACAATCTGATATAATATCAAGTCATATTACTAATTTTTTTCTTTACACTAACAACTAAATCTTCAATAGAATCAAAAAAGACAAACATTTTATTCTCACTAAAAGCAGAAATAAAAAATGATATATTATCTCTATGAACCGGTTTTATTTTAGGCAAATCTAAATATATTGGCATAAATGACATCGCAGGAATATTAAATATAACAGACGAAGAAAATATTGCAGTTGAAAACCCTCCTAACAAAAGGATAGGATTGTATTTAGCCACTAATTCTTCACCAGAATCCGACCTATCTAACAAATGTATATTATCATATTTCATTATTATTTTATCAAATTCTATTTCCAAATCATTCGGATGCTTTTTAACATACACAATAATATTCAACTTAGACAACTGTAAAAATAATTTATCATATATACAGACTTGATCTTTATAGCTCAATATACCGAACTCTTTAAACAACATAATATTGGGTTTAATATCTATTCTTTGAATAGACCTTGATTTGTAAACATTTGCAAGTACATGTGATAATTCTTTATTTGTTTCTAATATAGTTAATTTTCTACCTTGTGATAGAATTTTTCTTTTACGGTATAACCCACAAAATTCACTATACTCCAGCAAGTGCCCAATTAAATATTTAAAGAAAAAATTATACAAAATATCATTCAGACAAATCGCAAGCAAAGTACCAGCAGAATAACTAGACTTCATAAATCCAGAGAAACTCATATATGTCCCCAACCCCTCATCCAAGATCACATATCTTATTTTTCTTTTCAAGAACAAAACAGAACAAATTAATCGAATAGAAAATCTTACCCCAGGGACTATTAAATATATCTCTTTCTTTTTACTGATGCATAAATATTTTATTATTTCAAATAATTTAACTGGAATAATAACATCATAAAAAATCACGCTACTAAAAACATGTCCACACCTATCTATATATTCTATTGACAATCTATTTTTCGATTCATCATGTATATTATTTTGACTACAAACAACCAATACTCCTCTTTTCATTTTTTTCATTTTAACATAAGCGAGTAAATTATCTAAATGCCATGTTGTTGTAACAAAACCAACAAATACCTCATTTTCAAAAATCTGTTTATTGAAAATCATACAAAAAAAAATTATTTCAAGTACAATACAAATTATTTCACAAGAGTTTTTACTACCTAGAAATACACTTATTAGTTATAAAATTGCCATCTAATAAAAACAAAAACAAAACAAAATCATAAGGACCAATAAACAATATAGAATCAACCCACGCCCTAAAACAAATCAAAGCAACCAATACACACAAAAAACGATTATATTTCAACAAATAAAAAAGTCTACAAATCAAAAAAAGCAAAAAAGGAAGCGTAAATATACCAATATGATAATGAAGACATATAAAAGAATTATGAGGATTAAAATTTAAACTATTAAAATAACGATCATTATAAAAATTATACCCAAAGAAAAAATCAATAAATTTCACATTTGAAATATAATTAGAAAACATTAAGCTACGAGGATCTTCAGAATATTTAGCACCTCTTTCTTCAAAACCACGTAATAAAGCATCTAATAAGACCTCAAAATCTGCAACATAATATAAAAACACAAAAAACATCAATACAACCCAAAAAACAGAAAAAACCGTTTTTATTGAAAAAGCAGATATAGACAATCTAATACACAATACTGCAACAAGATACACAACAGAAGAAACGATACCTCCTCGTCCCATCAATAGCAATGAAATAAAAAATAGAATAACACAAGGATATATTGAAATATTTTCATTATTTTTATATTGAATATAATGATATAGCATTAAATTAATCATCAAAACCACAGAAACAACATTCCTACTTCCATTATATAATATTTCATCCAAATTAGACCCATTTAAAATTTTCAAAAACACAAAAGAGCTAAATACAATAAAATTTACAGCAAAATAAAAACTATACAATCTAGAATTTAGAACAGAAAACAGCAATACATAATTTACTGATAAAAGAACTATAAAAGACGGATTAAAAGTAAATTTAACCAATTGAAACAAGAACAACAATAAAATTATCAGCACAAAATTATCTATTTTCCTTCTATCATAAATTATTTTTCCTGTAGTCCCAATCGATATCACAAAAGCAAGAGCGATTGAAATTAATATTAATAAAACGGAAAAGATATAATTCCCCGAACATCTACTTGCAAATTCACATATCATAAAAGAAGACACAAGTACACTTAATATGGTATTCTTTATTTGGATGTATTTAAGAGTAAACATGAATAATATTAACAATAATATAATATTGAGACCAACTTGTACTCCATAAAGGATATTATCCTTAAATAATCGTTATGTTTGTCAACTATTGGCATACCGTCAATCCGATTTTGTCCGGTCGCAGACTGAAAAAATCCCTGCAGCCTCACAGTGAAGAAGATGTCCCGTCAAACTTCTTTGTCTCAAGTACAGTCTGACTCTTCATCCTTGTTTGATTCACCATTCTGCACACTCTGTTTTTTTAGAAGCATAGCAGTTCTTGTCTGCAAACTTCAACTTGGCTTTCAAGTCGACGGCCTAACGCTCGGCAACCTCCAACTCACGCTCTTTGTCTTTTAAATCCCCTTCAAGGGAATCCACACGAAATAAGATCTCATCCAACCAAGAAAAGCGTTTCTCATAATTTTTCTGTTTGTCAAAAAAGTCCTTCAGTACAAGATCACAAGCATGCAAACCCAAGTTGGACTCTTGAACACACTCGGCAAGATATTATACAGTTTCCGTTCTTCTGCTGTCATGCCTTCTATAATTCACTGCTGGGTAAAATTGTCTTATGCACCAACAGCTCTTGTTTTTTTCTCAACCTTCACGATACACTATCATAAACTGAGACCGGTCACGAACTTCTTCTCATACAAACTGTACGAACGGTTATTATAGATAAGCGGATGAACTAAGCGATAGTCCTTTGACAGGACAATGAAAACATCTCTGTCACTCAGTTCAAGGGTAATAGACAACACGCTGTTATGCTTGCAGCTTATGTCCGTGAAGTCACACACGTAATAAAAGTGGTTGATACCCGTCACGTTCTACATAGAACCTCCAGTTTCTCCACCAGCCGCCTCAACTCATGGTAGCTTAGATTCCTTTGAGAAACATGAAGACGTTGGTCACGCAGAATTCCACTGCTGTAACTGTAACATAAACCCATTATACACATTCTATATATTCTCTTCCATATTACACACATCTTATACGTATCCTTTTAATATTTCGCCATTACGTCTTGCCAACACCGAGTATTCTGATACTTTTTGGCTGAATGTTTTCTTGATGTTTTCGCCATCTGCGATAATTCTTTTAGCTTCTTCAACAAGTTCCGGTATGTTGACTGGAAGTGTTGAAACTTCAAAGAAACGATATTTATATTCCATCAAAGGATATAGTGAACGAGTCTTATGGCTATCCGATCCCCAAAGAAGTATAGGGGTTTTTGCAATACAACTAAGAATGGAAGCATGCCACCTACCAGATATAAATAGGGTTGCCCTATGCAAGATTTGAATCAAGTCCTCGTATGGACAATTGTCTATGTTGACACCTGCTATACCCATCTTATCTACATATTCCATTTCTGTATTTCCACTGACGAAAACAATTTGTGGACAGATTCCCTTCAAAGCTTTGACTAATTCATTTAATACAGTCGGCACATTCCATGGTACACTAGAATAAGCATTCTTAAAGCCGGAAGAATCTCCCAAACAAATATATGGTTTGCTAAAATCTATCTTGTCACAAAGATAACCAGAAGGTTGCCAATTGTTAAAATCCGGGCTGAAGGTAAAAAGAGCATCAGGGACAAACTCAACATTTGTGACTCCATGCTTTTCAAGTATTCCAATAGAAAGTTTCTCACGAACAAATACCTTGTCAAGCAAGGGGTAAATATGCTCTATCATCTCAAAAGCATTGCAGTTGTCCGGGTCAACAGTGTGATTGACCATCAATGTCGGAAGATTATATTTAGTTTTGGCCATCCATGCCATGAACAAGATATAACGTGCTCCCATTCGGTATTTACCATTGGAGTCTGTACCATGAACGATATTGCCTTCTCCATTAATAATTACTATATCCGCCCATTCCAACATCTTTTTCTCGTACTGCATAATACTACCATTCATCATTGATGAGTAATAGTCTTCATATTGGTTATACTTATACGGATAATAATCTTGTGCTGAACGTTTCCCCTTTAAGAAACCAAGGATTTTTTTTATGCTTTTTTTCATCGACAGGGGCATACATCTTACTATCTTTCTCTTCAAAGACAGATTATTTGATTTTACATATGATAAGAAACCGTTAGGAGGTGTTGGATAATACAAACTTCTATAATCTATGTATTTCACATCAAACGGCCTTTCAATACTCCCAATAATGTTAATCATAGCTTCGGATGTCGCCACGGCACCATAATTATCGGCACTTCTCAAATCTCCTATAAACAACACTTTCTTCATAATCTCATTTTATGTCTAATTATATTTACAATACGTACACGTTCATGCTGGGTAAACAACAGATAGAATTCTAATACAGATAGGACACCAAAACTTAACACCAATTCAACAACATCATAAACGTTTTCTATAGGCAAAATAATATAGCAAAATATCACCACAAATAACAATACATACACACATCTAAATACAGAATCATTCAAAAATTTATTTACATCCATCCCTGCACTTTTTTTCAAAATCAAAAGTCTAAGAACCAATGCTATAATATTAAATAATATAATTATATAGAAACATAGTTCTGGTTGAGAAAAAATCCTAAAAGCAATATATGAAATAGGTAAATTTAGTATAAGAGTTCCTCCTACTATCAACTGATATATTTTCACATTCCCTGTCGCCTGTGCCAATGTAAGCAATGGCTGTGATAAACATTCGACTAACATATTAATAAATACTAGCCTTGTAAATAATACAGTAATCAAAGGATAATCAACAAGCCATAAATCCAATATTTGTGGCATGACACAAAACAAAGGAAAAGAAATAACGAGAAGAAGGCCAAACGATATTTTGGAACTTCTTATAACCAAGCACATCCACTCATTTTTTTCATTCTTGGCATATAGTTTAATAATTTGCGGATTCACCGCCATCATGAAGTTACTACAAAAACTATTAACCGCATTGTATATTTGATAAGCAATTCCGTAAGCTGCATTCATGGTAGGCCCAAAGAAGATATTTATTAGTATGTTAATTCCTTGACCGCGCGCCAATCCAGAAAGAGACCCAAATATATTCCAAGATGTAAATCCGAGTATCTTTGCAGTGTATAATCTCCCATACTCTATTTCTTCTTTTATTAGAGGCATCACAATGCCTGCACAATAGCGATATACACAAATATTAAATAGTCCAATACACATCAATAAAATAGCGTATGCTATCAGCTGATCTAACTTTATGATAGGTAGCAGCAACACAACCAACAATTTTAACACAACATCTACAATGGATATACATGCATAATAGTTCATTCTTTCATTTGAAACGATTATGGCATTATAAGGAACGGTTATGAATGAACTCACCAACAATACTATACAACTCTCGTAAACCCACAATGCAGCCGTAAAGCGTTCTGTTGGTATAACAAGATAATTTGCGACAAACCACAATCCAATCGTATTAGCAAGAAGAAACGATATGATAGATATGAAAATGAATATGTATAAACTTGACTTGAAATATTTTAAATAAGATGTCATGTCATTTTTTCCTAAACTGAAAGACAGGAACCTTTGAATAGCAGATACCGTAGTAGATGACAGGAAAGAAAAGGATGTCACAGTTCCAGCAACTACATTATAAATTCCGAAATCTTCAACTCCAAGTATTTTGATAATAGCGCGTACTGTATATAAACCAACTATCATAGAGAATAACATCCTAATGTAAAGCAGAATGGTATTTTTCGCTATTCGTTTATTGTACGTTTGTTGTCCAAGCATAATTGCAACACTTATTCGGAAATCAAAAATCTATATAAATTGGATACTTAATCTTTGTATTGAAAGGACTTCCTCATAATGTAATTTTATAGATCAGTACATTCTTCATCCCTATAGAAACCTTGCACATCTATAATGCTTACAAATCCCACTTAGGAGATATTGGAACTCGCTCGAAGGGCAGAACAATCAAGTCTCATAGGAATATTTCCTTTCACCTGTTAGCCACTGATTTCCGACTTCAATTAATTTTATCAAGAATTCTTTATTCCATATGGTGATAAGTTTCTAAAACTTTAAAACAACAAAAAAGACTTTTTTGATTGGCACAATCGCTACTTTTTCGTAGCATTTAGATTCAAATAATGACACAAATCATAATTCAAAATGCAAATTCAAGACATTAAGGACTTATCACCACACAGAGATTCTTTATCAATCATAATTCATTGATATCTAGTTTAGATTAATAGATATTCTATAAATTCCCTCACGCAGCCTTCACCACCTTTTCTGCCCAAGACTTTGATACAAAGAATATCCTTAACACTTTGATGAGCATCCGCAGGACACGCAGCCAATCCAACAGATGAAAGCAAGTCAATACAGTTAATATCATCACCAATGTATGCCACTTCTTGCAAAGTTATACCAAGCTCATTACAGATTGCCTGAGCTGCTGCAAGTTTACCTCCATCCCGTTTGCCTTGTACAAGATAGTCGAGTTGGAGTTTGTCCGCACGTCGCTGATTAAGTTGCCTATCTTCACTTGTAATGACAGCGGTCTTGATTCCTGCTTTTCTAAGCAAGCTGAAGCCCATGCCATCACGAGTGTTGAACTTCTTCAACTCGTCTCCATTCTCACTGTAATACATACCTCCATCAGTAAGCGTACCGTCAATGTCAGAGATAAAGAGCTTAATCTGTGGTTTTAATGCTGCCAATTGATGTGCCAGTACATGTTTGCACATCAGATTTTCAACAATAATCCAATCATCAGGCTCATCAATCTCTATGGCTGTGTATTCCGGCATTTCATAGGTACCAATTTTACCTCCGAGGCGATTACCGTTTGACAAAATATTGCCTACCTTACTTACATAAAAGGCACCGTTCTCCATCAGCATTCCCTTGAAGTTTTGACGGCGAGGACGGTTCATGTAGTCATAATTCATAGAAGTTCCATCTTCATTCCAAAAGAAACGGTAATTACGAACACAAGAGATAATACTGTCATATTCTCCTTTGGCGTACATCCGTAGAGCTTCCGTGAAATGCTTGGTTTCGGTAAGCGGTGAAGTAGCCTGCACCAGCATGAAAACGCACGCCTCTGCAAGACATGCATAGTTGATGTATTCCAACATGACACTTTCCGTAGAGGCTGTATCACTGGCATTCTCGGCTGAACGCCGATAAAGCGTCGTTTTCTTGTAATTACGGCTTTTTACTGTATTCCAAATATCATCAGAATCTGTTGCTACAATCACTTCATCCACTTCGGGGCAAACCTCTAATGCCTCAATATTCCAGCATACAAGAGGTTTTCCACAAAAAGACTTGATATTTTTTAAAGGAATGGATTTGCTTCCACCCCTCACGGGTATAAATGCAATCGTTTTCATTTTACCACTTAATTTGATTTTTCTTCAATTTATTGCGTTGTACCTTTTCAATGTCAAGAATGTCTTCTTTTTTATAGGTAAGTGCCTTGGCTACAGCACGGCAATCGCGTACAAGTTTTCGAACACCATCTGGTTCAAGACTTGCAGCATGGTCAGTTCCTTTCCAAGTACGATCAAGTGTATAATGACGCTCTATCCACTCAGCTCCAAGGGCTACAGCTGCACTGTCCACAGCAATACCAAGGTGATGGCCTGAGAAACCGATTGCTTTTACACGATCTGCATACTCATTCCACATACGACTCAGTTCCAACAGGCAAATATCCTCAAATGGTATAGGATAGCCACTTGTACAATTATATAGGACAATATCTTTTGCACGTCCGTTCTTCTCAAAGAAAGTCACGATCTCCTCTTCTTCTTCCTTGGTGGTCATGCCAAAGGACAAGTGAATTTCTCCACCGAAATTGTCGCACAGATATTGGAGCATAGCTTTGTTGAGATTACAGGCCGATGGTATTTTTATTAATTTGGGCTGCAAGGTCGTAATTTCTTTTGCAGATGTCACATCCCATACAGAAGTGGAATATTCTATACCAAACTCATTGCACCATTCCTGCAATTGGCGGTGCTGTTCAAGCGTAAACTCCAAGAACTCGCGATGCGTTCCGTATGTAGGACCGTATGAATTTTCCGGATGTGGATGCGGGGCATTATACTCTTCCGGAGTCAATAGTTCTTTGTTACAACGTTTTTGAAATTTGACTACATCTGCCTTGCAATAAGTAGCAGCGGTCATAATCATCTCTTTTGCGATTACCATATCACCCTTGTGATTGCAACCGATTTCTGCAATAATTTTCGGAGATTTCATTTTAAGTAGTCACTTTAGACCCATAATAGCCCTAAAGCATTTGTTTTTAAGTTATTTAAGTTAGTACTCAATTTAGGGCATACCTTTTTGAAAGGGCACTTTGCAGCGTCCTAAACCGAGTTGTATTTAAAAAGTCTTGATTTATGTAAAATCTTTACGTCAGAACCCTAACTTCGGGTATTTACTTTCGATAGCATCTCAATAAAAAAGCATGTGGCTTACAACAAAGGGGCTAAATCCTCCTTAACTGTTGTATATATAATTCAGCATCAATCTCAAAAAACCATGTGCGATATGGTCACGAATTCCCATTACCGCTTTCCAAGGGGAATAGAAAGGAACTACCTCAAAGCGGAAATTATTCTTTCCTTTTTTTCACAAGATAAAAATTCCATCTTTCTCTATCTCTTTTCTAAGGAAAGCGTTCATATTACGGTGCATCCGAATCACATCAACCCGACATCCCAATAATTCCTCCAAATACATGCCCAATTCCACTAAAAGATAAAGCTTGGGAACCATCTCCACACACATATCAACATCACTATCTGCCTGTTGTTCCTCACGAGCAACAGAACCAAACAAACGAAAAGAACTTACACCAAAACGATGGCGCAAGGTATCCGCACACGACTTTATTAATTCCATGCATTCTTCTTTTGTTTTCATGCCAATCCGTTTTTATAGCTTTATAAGATAAGTATCTTTTTAGAATATCACAAAACCATACTTCTTATTTATCATAACCTCCAAGCCTCTCATCCACCTTGCTATAAATCGCATCCAGCCGTTTCAACTCTTTAAGTGAAAATTTCTCCTTGGGCATAAGCCGTATATAGCCGATGTACTCCACGTTCGAACGAAGGGGCAACAGCAAGAAGAGACGCCCCATACGGGAGATATCATTGACAAGCGATTGATATTGCTTTATAGTCTCGTGAGGCACATCGTCCCATATCGTATTCACCAACACCGTGGAACGACTGGTATCGAACATCAAATCTTTTTGACGTTGTTTTTTGTCATCAGTCAGGTATATGTTCTCCAATGTCCGTTGCGCCTCTATATAATATAAGGTAAAGACAACGTATGCGCTCAGCTGGGCACATGGCTCTGAATCCGTAATATTCGATTGGAGCAAATGGTACGTCATACGCCATGCCGCATCATCACAAAGCAGTTCTTCCTGCAGTTCCGGACTCGCGATGGCCTCATCAAAACTGTGTTCCTGCGCATAGCGCATGGAAGGAATGAAGAAATGAAGCATACGGGCCAGCAGGGGCTTGTCTGTATCCAACTGCTTCCTTAACCCAATCAGGTTATCCTTCAAGATACACCGATTCTCGTCCAGTGCCCGCGGATGCGTATAATAATAGATATGACTGAACTCATGAATCAAAATGAAGGAGGTCTGGTATTCCGCCACAATCTCGCAAAACCGTATATCTTCTTTCCGTACTATTTCATACAGATCATCGATATCCCTATTCAACAAGTCGAGAAGCTCTTCGGCCTTGCCATACATGTTTTTACGAATCGCAAGATGATAGAGCAGGAAATGGTGTATGGCCTTGCTTCCCTCCTGCTTATGCAGGGTCGCTATGTTGAACAAAGTCAGCAAGGTTTGGAAACGGGGATTAAACACAACCTCTTGCGTGTCCAACTCGATGACCGGGGTCATTGAACCGTTTTCGTCCTCTCTCAGCACAATGTGAGTGCCTTGCTCCCGATTGTAAATCTCGGCAATTTGCTCATATTGGGACTTATTCCTCATCAGCTTCGGCGTCGACTATTTCCAAGGCATCATCAATGGAAATATTTTCTTGCGTGGTAAAACGAGACTTATAGGTTAGAGTCGTATCCCCCACACTCTCCTTCAATATCTGTAAAACATCCTCTATGAGCAATGACGAACAACCGATCTCCAACACCCATGAATTGCCACGCGCATCGAAATGTTTAACCAATTTCTGCTGCATGCTGACATATCCCAACTCCATATAAGATCTCAATAAGTTTTGAATCTCTTCGGGAATTTGATCGTAGCGGATATGTATATATACATCCATGCCACCTTCCGCATGGTGTTCT
>OFMS01001131.1_pt1 | contig 20766 bp, 18 predicted proteins | sample 1541871 | NCBI WGS metagenome assembly OFMS01 (sample SAMN04209251, study PRJEB22552) | human gut metagenome | biome: gut; material: feces | host: Homo sapiens | place: USA: Oklahoma
ATCTGGAATGAATTTTGGCTACGTTACTGTGAACGGAGTGAACAGTAACGATTATCGGATTCCAAGGATATCTTTTACTGCCTTTGGCATATCCGGCGCATCTACCACCCGGTTATGAAGCACCGGTGCTGTGCGGATCGTCTCAACTGCCTGTGGAAGTTTCACTCCGGAAAGCGCACTCAGTTCATCAGCCAGTGCAAAATCATCCTTACCGTCTGTATCTGCTCCAAGTGCTTCCATTACACTTCTTGTAAATTTATATGGGCTTGCTGTGGATGCAATGACAGTTGGTGTGGTATCATTGGTATCTTTTACATATTTGTCATAAACACCTGCTGCAACTGCAGTATGGGTATCTATCACATAATGACTGTCTTTGAAGATTTCTGCGATTGTTTTTGCTGTTTCGTCTTCTGTACAGTAATTGCCATAGAAGTCTGCAAGCTGTGCCTTCATGTCTTCTGTGATGGTATACTCGCCGCCAGCAGTAAGAGACTGCATCAGCTCTGCACATTTTTTTGCATCACCGCCTGCGATACGGTAGATCAGACGTTCCAGATTGCTGGAGATCAGAATATCCATGGATGGTGAGGTTGTAAGGATAAAGTCACGCTTTCTGTCATAAGTTCCTGTGCGGAAGAAATCATACAGAACCTTGTTATCATTGGAGGCACAGATAAGTTTGTGAACCGGAAGTCCCATCTGTTTTGCATAATAAGCAGCCAGGATATTTCCAAAGTTTCCGGTAGGTACTACCACATTGATCTCCTGACCGTCTTTGATCTTGCCCTGACGTACAAGTGATGCATATGCATATACATAATAAACGATCTGCGGTACCAGACGTCCGATATTGATAGAGTTCGCAGATGAGAACTGATATCCTGCAGCATCAAGTTCTGCTTCCAGGTCCTTATCATTGAACATTTTCTTTACGGCAGTCTGTGCATCGTCAAAGTTTCCGGTAATTCCCACAACATATGTATTGTTGCCTTTCTGAGTTACCATCTGTTTCTCCTGGATAGGACTTACACCATGTTTCGGATAGAAAACGATGATCTTGGTTCCCGGAACATCTGCAAATCCGGCCATTGCCGCTTTACCTGTATCTCCGGAAGTAGCGGTAAGAATAACAATCTCATTCTTTACCTGATTCTTCTTAGCAGCTGTAGTCATAAGATGTGGAAGAATTGATAATGCCATATCCTTAAACGCAATGGTCGCACCATGATACAGCTCAAGGAAATAAGCTCCGTCTGCTTCATGAAGCGGTGCAATCTCTTTTGTATCAAATTTTTCATCATAGGCATTGTTGATGCAGTTCTTTAATTCTTCTTCTGTAAAATCAGTAAGGAAACATTTCATTACTTCATATGCTGTCTCCTGATAGCTCATCTTTGCCAGCTCATCCATTGGGACATCCAGCTTCGGAATCTCTGTCGGCACAAATAAGCCGCCATCCTCAGAAAGCCCCTTTAAAATAGCCATAGAAGCTGTTACGGTTTCTTCTTTTCCTCTTGTGCTTTTGTATAATACCTGCATGATATTTCCTGCCTTTCCAAAGTTATTCGTAACTGTTCAGTATATTGGCAGTAATAATAAACCGCTGAACAGTTACAGTTATTCATTTCGCCAATTGAGCACATTATAGCATATACTTTAGCAAAATACTATCCTAAATTATTTCTCTTTTTTCTGTCTTTTTATGATTGATTACTATAAATCAAAAATATGGACATATTCTTTTGTTCCCGAAGAATATGTCCATATTTTGAGCAGTATTACCGCAATCCTGTTAAATGAGTTATATGAAGAGTATCGTTTATTACGATCCTGTGGAACTTTCTGCTGAATCCGGATAGGTATAAAATTCATGTACGCCGTATTTAAACAGCTTTTTCAGATCTTTCTCAAACCAGGAGACATTCTGGCTTTCAGCTTCAGACTTCTGGATAAAAAACAGTGCTCCTTCTGAATAATCCACACCTTTAAGAGCCTGTCTGACGGCTTCTCTTGTCTCATCTGTAACAGTTACTTCATTGATACGTCCGTCATAAGTCGGTGAAAACTGCGGAACACCATTGGTATTCTGCCATACCACTTCTGTGACTGTATCGGGAAATTCCTTATTCTTTATACGGTTCATGATCACATTGGCAACCAGAATGCGTCCCTTGACATCCTCAGTACCTGCTTCAGCCTCTACAATATGAAGCAATGTATCATAGTCCTCATCCGACATCATCCGGGCGCTCTCTGCAAGAGCCGCTGTCCTTGCATCCAACTCATTGATGCTGCTCTCCATAGAAGAGCTGACATCGAATTCTGCCATATTATCTTCAATAACTTTAATTCTCTGACCGACCATTACCTGTTCACAGGAAGTTCCGATACGTGTGACTGATTTTTTGGGAGAAGCTGTATCATTCATTCCGGATACTACTCCTGCAATTCCTGTTGGCAGTACATCTGTTTCGTCAGCATCAGAGGAAAAAGTTTTCTCCCTATTTTCAGAAGCTGCATATACTTTGTTTTTTCCATTAAAATCTGCTATTCTGCCGCCTGCTGCAAACGCAATCGCCGTACAGGTACACACTGTAACCAGTATCAGACTCCGCGCCGGATTGCCGGACTGTTTTGACTCTTTTTTCTGAACTTTCATACTTATCATTCCTTGAGTTTTTTTAATTACAGGTTTTTATGGCTGTAACATTTCTGTAACTTATAAGAAAATTATATTTAATATAATTGATTTTGTCAAGCTTTTTTCATATTTTTGTAACATTTTAGCTTGCAAAAAAGAAAAAAGGAAGGTTCCATTAATGAAATCTCCCTTTAATATATGCTTCATTTTTCTCAATTATTACATTTATTTTTTTCGCCGCAGATCAGGAACATAGGGGTTGGATTATAAAACTCATCTTTCTTTGTATAAATTCTGCTGCTGATACCCAGATCAATGGAGAATCTGTTGATACCCAGTTTTCCCAGTGTCTCCAGATCCCAGGCAGGGCGTACATAGGAACTGATAGGAAGCTGGCGTTTAATTTCCTCGCATTCCTGCATCATGGCATCGCCTACTGTAAAATGAGCATGATTGACAGGCAGATCAGCAGTATCTGAGAAATCATCTGCACCATAATTGGCATCTGCGTTGATCAGGATTCCTCCCGTTTTCAGCACACGAATCCATTCTTTATATGCTCTTGCTGCATCCGGAAGTGTCCAGGTAAGATTTCTGGACACGATCACATCAAAGGTACCATCAGGAAAATCCGGATTTTCCGCATCCATTACTTCAAACGTACAGGAGGCGTTCTCTTCTTTTGCCAGTTCCCTGGAATGAATGATCATATCCGGTGTCAGATCGATTCCTGTAACTTCATGTCCCAGTTTTGCTAAAAGAATGGAAAAGAAGCCTGCACCGCATCCCACATCCAGGATCCTTAATTTTCCATCAGGAAGAAAAGTCCCGATCTCTTTCAGCCATTTATCAGCCATATCACTGTGAAGCTCAGCTCTTCTCTGTTCCATAAAACTGTCGCTTCTTTTCGCCCAGTAATTTGTGATCTTTTCCTTGCGTTCATCCTTTCTTCTGCTGAAACTGCCATATGCGATCATCGGACCATCCTTAATAACCTGAAGACTTCCCGCCTGATATAGAACCACTCCATTTAAATCGGATAAACTTGTCTCCAGAATATTTCCCTCATAATCCTTAACACAGCCAAGATACTCTCCAACCTTAATAATATCTCCCGGTTTTTTGGCAGGATACCACAGCCCGGATACACTGGCAGACTGATAACGCACATCTTCAATTTCCATGGGATAATAATTACTGTAACTTCTCATGCCATCGTAAACACCCAGCGCACACAGAATATTACGCACATCTTTTCTTGTAGAATGAACCTCCTCCGGACTCCAGCCTCCCATCTGGCCACGTTCGATCAGAACACTGGGAATGCCACATGCGGCAGCATAATTGTAAGAACCACCGGATGCCACATTAGACTTTACCATATAGGGAACATCTGCCTGCTCTGCCATCTTCCTTGACATCTGAACCACATCTTCATCTGCACATCCGGCATAGTAAATATAAGGCGTAAGCTGCTCATAATCATCCCCGCTGTGAAGATCAATATAATAATCTGCTGCACTGTGAAGCTTCTGAACCACCTCATACGCCAGACGGTCCATCCTGGTTCCCTGCGGATTCCCCGGAAATACACGATTCAGATTCTTCTCATCCTCCGGGCAGACACTGCCGCTCCTCTCCTCAAATTCCTTCCTGCACACAGTCTTGACCAAAATCACTCTTCCATGGATCTTCTCCGGTTTCAGCTTATCCGCAAGCTCAACAGCAGCCTGGATTCCCACATATTCTCCTCCATGGACCGCAGCGGTGATCAGAACTGTCTTTCCGGGATGAGAACCGCAGATTACTGTATAAGGAAGCGAAAACTCACCTCCGCCCAGTCTCAGAAATCCACTCTTTTTCATACCCGGAGCAGTACACAACGCAGCATCCTCCAAATCTCTTTCCCTGTCATATCTGCTATCAGAATCATCCGTTCCGTCATTCTCGGACCAGATATCTTTCTCTTTCTTCACAGCGCTGATCATAAACATCGGCGTAGAATGATAATTCAGCTTCTCTTCCTGACTCCACACCTGCTGCCAGATTCCGGTATCCACTGCCACAGATTCAAACCCGTTCTCCTTCAGAAACTTCCTGTCCCAGGACGGTCTGTTGATAGAAGAAAGAGGCATCTGCAGTGCAATCTTCTCCATTCTGTCAATATCCGTACAGAGGTAATGATCATCCAGATGCTCACTCTCCACACTCTTTCGGTCTTCCTCATAAGACAGGCGTTTCTCCTCATCATAAAGATAACCGTACCAGTTTGCATCGAAATTAAGAAGCTTTCCGCCCGGTTTCAGTACACGACACCACTCTTCATAAGCTCTCTTAGGATCCTTCAGATTCCATGTCAGATTCCTGCTGATCACAACATCAAACACATCATCCTCAAATTCCAGATTCTGAGCATCCATCTTATAAAAAGAAATCCGCTCACAAAGATTACCGGCATTCCTCTTCGCAGTATCCAACATCTCCTGTGTATAATCAACAGCAGTCACCTTATATCCCGCCTCAGCCAGAATAACAGGAAAAAATCCAGGTCCTGTTCCGATATCCAAAATCTTAATCTCATCCTTCGCTTTCTCCGGGAACTGCCCTTTCAACACCTCAAGCCATGCCCCCTTCTGCATCCCATTCAATTCCTTATGATTAACTTCAGAATACCCCTCAGCCCGGGTAGTCCAGTAACTCTCAATCTCCGATAATAAATCCTTCACCTTATGCCAACCTCCATGCACGCAATTTATAATCATATATGACCCAAATTATATCAAATCCACCCTTCCCCCAACAAGCCCTCCCGGGGGATATATTTCGCATCTCAATTCATTTTTATATAAACAAAGTCCTTCTTATAATTCACACTCCACCTTGTATTATATCTTAACCAAAACCAGCGAAGCAGGCGTATAGTTGTACCGGATGCATTTGCAGGCATCTTAGAGATTCTTAGTTCTCAGAAATCTGCGTTATGAGACGAAAAGTCCCTTGTCTGAGCGGCAGCGAGTAATCCCGGACTTTTCGTTTCATGCTTTTAGCAGATTTCTGAGGACTTAGAATCTCTTAGATGCCGAAACCGTATCCGGTACAACTATACGCCTGCTTCGCGTCCCTTTTTTAAACAAATAAAGCTGCCATACCCCAAAAAGAGGATATGACAGCTATATATTTTTACTCAGATAGCTCCAAGAATCTTCCGGGCATTATCAATCCTTTCCTGCGTCGGAGGATTAACCCCCTCCAGTGGATAAGAAAGCCCCAGATTCTCCCATTTAAACTTACCAAGCGTATGATAAGGGAGCACCTCCACTCTCTCCACATTGGAAAGAGTATGGATAAAATCAGCTAACCGGTGCAGATATTCATCCTTATCACTTCCGCCCGGCACAAGCACATGACGGATCCATACAGGTTTTTTCATATCAGAAAGTTCCCGCGCCATCGCAAGAATATTCTTATTGGAATGACCGGTAAGCTTAATATGCTCCTGCTCGTCAATCTGCTTGATATCAAGCATTACAAGATCTGTATACTTCATAAGCTCCAGCCATCCGGAATGCCATGGTTCCTGATCAGTGAAGGGATTTCCACTGGTATCAAGATTCGTATGCACACCCTCTGCCTTTGCCTTCTTAAAAAATTCTGTAAGAAAATCCATCTGAAGCAATGGCTCACCACCGCTTACAGTGATACCGCCTTTGCTGCCCCAGTAGCCCTTATAACGTAAAGCTTTCTTAAGAAGCTCATCTGCCGTATAAAGCTCTCCCTGCTTCATCTTCCAGGTATCCGGATTATGACAGAACTGACATCTCATGGCACAGCCGCTTAAAAAAATCACATATCTTACTCCGGGTCCGTCAACGGACCCGAAGCTTTCTAAAGAATGAACATAGCCTTTTATCTGTTTATTATCCATTATATCATCATCCATTAATTACATTCTGTCGTGGCAGGTTCTGGCAATAACGTCTAACTGCTGCTCTCTTGTAAGGTCGATGAACTTAACAGCATATCCGGATACACGGATTGTGAAGTTTGCATACTCTTCTTTTTCCGGATGTTCCATAGCGTCGATCAGTTTCTCTTTACCAAATACGTTTACATTGAGGTGATGAGCACCCTGATCAAAGTATCCGTCAAGTACATGTACCAGATTCTCTGAACGCTCGTCATCACTGTGTCCCAGAGCATCAGGATTGATTGTCTGAGTATTGGAGATACCGTCAAGAGCATCTTCATAGTCAAGCTTGGCAACAGAGTTCAGGGAAGCAAGAAGACCGTTCTGCTCTGCACCGTAAGATGGGTTTGCGCCAGGTGCAAGAGGTTCCCCTGCTTTTCTTCCATCCGGAAGAGATCCTGTAGCCTTACCATAAACAACGTTGGAAGTAATAGTAAGGATAGATGTGGTTGGCTTGGAATCACGGTAAGTATGGATGTGTTTCAGTTTCTCAAGGAATGTAGACAGAAGAGTTGTTGCAATCTCGTCTGCTCTGTCATCATCATTACCATAACGTGGGAAGTCACCCTCAACCTGGAAATCTGTTGTAATACCGTCTTCATCACGGATAGCTTTAACTTTTGCATATTTGATAGCGGACAGGGAGTCTACTACATGAGAGAATCCTGCGATACCTGTTGCGAAAGAACGCTCAACCTTTGTATCGATCAGAGCCATCTCTGCTGCTTCGTAGTAGTATTTGTCATGCATGTAGTGGATCATGTTCAGTGTTCCGACATACAGATGAGCCAGCCAGTCCATCATTTTGTCATATTTTGCAATTACTTCATCATAGTCAAGATATTCAGAAGTGATCGGCTGATAGTTTGGTCCTACCTGCTGTTTTGTCTTCTCATCAACACCGCCGTTGATCGCATAAAGAAGGCATTTTGCAAGGTTTGCACGAGCGCCGAAGAACTGCATCTCTTTACCTGTCTCTGTAGCAGATACACAGCAGCAGATGCTGTAGTCATCGCCCCATACCGGACGCATAACATCATCGTTCTCATACTGGATAGAACTTGTTGTTACAGAAATCAGGGAAGCGAACTTCTTGAAGTTCTCTGGCAGTCTTGAAGAATAAAGAACTGTCAGGTTCGGCTCTGGTGAAGGTCCCATGTTGTTCAGTGTGTGGAGGAAACGATAGTCGTTCTTTGTTACCATAGAACGTCCGTCCTGTCCAAGTCCACCAACCTCAAGTGTTGCCCATGTCGGGTCTCCTGAGAACAGCTGGTTGTAAGATGGGATTCTTGCGAACTTAACCATACGGAATTTCATTACCATGTGGTCGATGATCTCCTGAGCTTCCTTCTCTGTGATCTTTCCAGCCTTCAGGTCTCTCTCGATATAGATATCAAGGAATGTAGAGATACGTCCTACAGACATAGCTGCACCATTCTGAGTCTTGATTGCTGCAAGATATCCGAAGTACAGCCACTGAGCTGCTTCATGAGCATCCTTAGCCGGCTGTGAAATATCAAATCCGTAAGCTGCAGCCATTTCTTTCATTTCTTTCAGAGCTTTGATCTGATCTGCAAGCTCTTCACGAAGACGGAAATCCTCACCCTTCATGCCGTGTCTTGCATAACGCTCGAAGTCATACTGTTTTCTCTCGATCAGGAAGTCGATACCATACAGTGCAACACGACGGTAGTCACCTACGATACGTCCACGTCCGTATGTATCCGGAAGTCCTGTAATAATCTTGTTATGACGAGCTTTCTTCATCTCTGGTGTGTAGATGTCGAATACTCCCTGGTTGTGTGTTTTATGATATTTTGTGAAGATCTCATGCAGTTTCTCGCTTGGCTGGTATCCGTATGTTGTACAAGCCTGCTCTGCCATCTTGATTCCACCATAAGGCATGAATGCTCTCTTCAGCGGCTTGTCTGTCTGCAAACCAACAATCTGCTCAAGGTCTTTCATGCTCTCATCGATATATCCCGGGCCATATGCTGTCAGACCGGAAACAACCTCTGTCTCCATGTCAAGAACTCCGCCCTTAGCTCTTTCTTCTTTCTGAAGCTCCTGCAGTCTTCCCCATAATTTGTCTGTTGCTTCTGTTGGTCCCTCAAGGAATGACTCATCACCTTCATATGGTGTGTAGTTCTCCTGGATGAAATCACGCACGTCTACAGAGTGTGTCCATTTTCTTCCCTTGAAGCCAGCCCACTGCTCAAAATTAGCCATTGAAAAATCCTCCTATATTCTTTCCTAAAATAGTTTTGTAATTGTTTTACGGGCATAGTATAACACCGTGTTAAATAAATGACAAGCGTAAAATCGAGAATAAATATCGGAAATCGCTTTGTATTCGATTTAGTACAAAATATACGAAAAAACGCCCATTTTACGGGGAATTGTACGAACTTTAATACAGTAAAAATGTACTGTAAAAAGAACATTTTCCCCATGTGTACGGTCTGATTTACAGACAAATAAACAGCCTCTTTTTCTTTCAAAATTCACTCTAGGTACTTTTCCTCTATGATAACGATTTCGTTTCATGTTTTCTCTATATTTTTGTCAATGGAGTTACGTTCTGTTTTTTGATATAATAGTGCATTAGCGTATCTATATTTAGTTTATGAAAGAGGAATATTATGGAAATCAGAAAGACAAAACCTGAAGAGCTTGAAGTACTTCTTAAGATGTATGAACATGCACGGACATTCATGGCAACTCACGGAAATGCTTCTCAGTGGGAAAACACTTATCCTTCTCCACAGTTGATTCTGGATGACATCACTGAGGGGAACAGTTATGTCTGCACAGAACAGGATCAGATCATTGCTACTTTCTATTATAAAGAAGGGGCTGATCCGACTTATATGCGCATCTACGAAGGTGAATGGATCAATGACTCCCGTTACGGAGTCGTCCACCGCATCACTTCCACCGGAAATGTAAAAGGTGCAGCGTCCTTCTGCCTGAACTGGGCCTTGGAACAATGCGGCAACATCCGTATTGATACACACCGGGACAATATCGTAATGCAGCATCTGTTAGATAAGAATGGATTCAAATATTGCGGAATCGTATATGTTGAGGATGGAACAGAACGAATTGCTTATCAGAAAGTGGTTTAATAATACCAAAATCCATAAAGCAAGGAGCAGAGACATTTGATTTTAATGTCTCTGCTCCTTGTTGCTATATGTCTCACAGAATCTTGCTGCGAAGGACGGTTCTTCTCCACCTGCATAGAGATGTGAGATATCTCCTACTTTCAATCCTCGGAAATATGCCGTTCCCTGTTCTCTCTCTTCTGTTACTACTTCTGTCACAGAAGTCGGTGCAAGAGCCAGACTATGCCAAAGCACGAATGGTGATACATTCCATAAATGGGACAACAGCACGCAGCTGATTCCGAAATGGCAGAAAAATGTCACTGTCTCATCACTTTCTTTCTCCACACGATAATGCGCCCCTTCTCTTACATATCCATGCTCTGCGAGAAAGCGATCAAATTCTTCAATCACATGATCGTATACTTCTACAAGATCAGAATTTTTCGCCACTTCTGTTTCACGCCATGCATTTTTATCCATATAAGCTTCATGTTCTGTCCAATACCCCGGAACCATATCCCATGCAATTCTAGGCAGGAAATGCTCACCTTCTTTTTTCACATCGGGATATGCTTTTTCAAGTTCCGGATTTTTATTCAAATCAACCTGCGCCGGGAACTCTTGCAGCCAATCCAATATTTCTGCTGTTTTTCCAGTTACCTCAAGACATGGAGTCGCCGTATCCTTCGCTCTTCCAAGTGGAGACTTATAGCATTCCCCCATATTCATAGATACTGCACGTTTTGCAAGCAGTGCCGCTTCACGTCTTCCTTTTTCTGTTAATGTGTCATTTACATAATCCGGATCTCCGTGACGGATCAATAGAATTCTCATCGTGTTTCTCCTTTGTAATCAATTATTTTCTCCAGCCATTCCTCTGCCAGTTTGGGCCAGATCTGTACTTCTTTCAGAGTCTTTCGGATTTCTTCTTTCTGCTCTGCTGTCCATTTCGGTGGCTGTGTTCTTCCAATCCCATTTTGCACAAGAAGTTCTTCTCCCTTTTCCTTTGAAAATGAAGTTTCTCCCGCAAGAATCGCTTCTGCAAGCATACGAAGCTGCTCCTGTGTATAAGGCTGTCTTCCTCTGCGTTCCAGCCAATCCTCTGTTGCAACAGACATTCCATGTACACCTTCTGAAAATACATGGTGCGCAAATGGAACTCCTTCTTCCAGACATTTCTGGGCTAAAAGATAGCTATTCTGCACCGGAACGGTTCCATCCGTTGCTGTCTGCCAGATAAAACATGGTGGTATTTCTTTTGTTACATACTTTTCAATTGACATATATTCTAACTCTTTCTTTGTTGGATTCTTCCCTAAAAGAGCTACAAAAGAATCTCTGTGAGCATATTTTCCTGAAGTAATTACCGGATAAGACAGCACAGCGGCATCCGGTTTGTTTGAAAACTTCTGATATTTTTCATCCGGATCCTCGATATCCACTCCATGCACACACAGACTCGCACACAGATGTCCTCCGGCTGAAAATCCACAAACCACGATCTGATCCGATAAAATATGCAGCTGTTCTGCACGAAAACGGATCATTCGCATTGCTCTGGAAATATCTTTCAGCGGCTGAAGCTTTAATGGTGCTTCATCCAGTGGATTCACTGTATATTCAAGGACGAACACATTATAACCGGCCTGATAAAATTCCATAGCAACCAGATGTGCTTCCGAAGGCGATACAAGTCTGTAACCGCCTCCCGGAACAACCAGCATCGCCGGATGCATCAGCTCATCCTCATGAATATAGCTGACCATAATCGGGATAAAACCATGCGCCGCAGGGTAATGATATTCTTCTTTGTGCCATAATTCTATTCTTTCGCCTATCATGTGTTAATTCCTCCTGTGTGATTTATAATTTGTGCTTTTCTGTTATTCTTTTAGGAGCACGGACTTTGCTCGTTGCTCGCGTAAAAAAGCCACGAAAGACAAGATCCCCCAACCTTGTCTTCCATGACTCCCATTACATACACTCAACTTGCTTTACAGTTCGAATCCTTCCAGATATGGATTCTCTGCCTCAGAAAACTTCTCTTCCTCAACCATCTGCGCGATTGCCGGATCAAGTGGCATCTTTCCGAGAACCGGAACATTAAGATCTTCTGCAATCTCATCAATGTGGCTTTCTCCAAATACTTTAATCTCTTTGCCACAATCCGGACACTTCACATAGCTGTAGTTCTCAACAATTCCAAGAACCGGAATATTCATCTGCTTCGCCATTCCATATGCCTTCTTCACGATCATCTGTACAAGATCCTGCGGAGATGTAACGATCACAACGCCATCAACCGGAAGAGACTGGAATACTGTCAACGGAACATCACCTGTTCCAGGTGGCATATCAACGAAAAGATAATCAAGATCTCCCCACATAACATCTGTCCAGAACTGCTTTACAACACCTGCGATCACTGGTCCCCTCCAGATAACCGGTGCTTCCTCGTCTTCCAAAAGAAGATTGACAGACATGATCTTTGTTCCATCTGCTGCTTCACATGGAAGAATTCCCTGCTCAGTTCCTACTGCCATCTCATGAAGTCCATACATCTTTGGGATAGATGGACCTGTAATATCTGCATCCATGATACCAACATTATATCCTTTTGCTCTCATCATTCTTGCAAGGGATGCTGTCACGAGTGACTTACCAACGCCGCCCTTTCCACTGACAACGCCGATCACTTTTTTAATAGATGAATACATGTTCATCGGTTCATGCATATCAACTTTCTTACTTGTGCACGTTCCTGCACTGGCACAGCTGGCGCAGGATTCCTCTGAACATCCTGCTGTTTTCTGCTCTTCTGCCATAATACCATAACCTCTTTTCTACAAATAATGTAACCGTTCAGAGCCAACCTCCAAAATGCTACGCATTTCGTCAGACATTTTCTGACACAGTGAGTTACTGCTCACACTATGTACGATCAGCAACGCAATGACATTATTGTAGCACATTTCCTTGAAGAATGATAGGCTGAACCTATGCTTTTATTTTTCTAAGTGTTATACTTATGTTAATTCTTAATTCATTCTAACTTGAATACAATTAGAAAGGAGTTTTCCTATATGCCAGTAATATCCGAACAACTTAAGCCGCTTGACACTGTCAATGGATTCCAGATCCGTCCCGGCTTTTTCCGTGAATTTGGTGCAGTCGCTATCCCGGGTGGTGTCAACTTTACGATTCATACACACGGAGCTACCTCCTGCGAGCTTCTGCTGTTTCACCGCAAAGCCGAAGAACCTTACGCCGTGATTCCATTTCCGGAAAGTTACAGGATCGGATTCTGCTATTCCATGATCGTCTTTGATCTGGATATCGAAGAATTTGAGTACGCCTATCGATTGGATGGTCCTTATGATGAAAAGAAAGGACTCCGTTTTGATAAAAACAAAATCCTGCTGGATCCTTATGCGCGCGCCGTCACCGGACAGAGCCAGTGGGGGCATGTAAATAACGCCCAGCATGGTTATCGTGCCCGTGTGGTACAATCCAACTTTGACTGGGGTGACCAGCGTCACCATTCTATTCCTATGGAAGACTTGATCATCTACGAACTACACGTCCGCGGATTTACCATGGATGAAAGTTCCGGTGTCAAGCACCACGGTACATTCGAAGGTCTGCGCGAAAAGATTCCTTATTTGAAAGAACTTGGAGTCAATGCTGTTGAACTAATGCCAATCTTCGAATTTGATGAGATGCGTGATGTACGATTGATTGATGAAAATGAACTTATTGATTTCTGGGGATATAATCCGGTCAGTTTCTTTGCACCAAATACAAGCTACTGTTCTTCTATGGAATATAACCGCGAAGGACTGGAACTCAAGACACTGATCAAAGATCTCCATGACAATGGTATCGAAGTGATCCTCGATGTCGTCTTCAACCACACTGCTGAGGGAAATGAATTCGGTCCGTGCTTTTCTTTCAAAGGCTTTGACAACAACATTTACTATATGTTGACTCCGGACGGACATTATTATAATTTCAGCGGATGTGGAAATACACTGAACTGCAATCACCCTGTTGTACGAGACATGATTTTGGAATGTCTGCGTTACTGGGTCATCGAATACCGTGTAGACGGATTCCGTTTTGATCTCGCTTCCATTCTTGGGCGAAATGATGACGGAACCCCTCTAAGCCAACCACCGCTTCTGCGAAGCCTTGCATTCGACTCGATCCTTGGAAATGTAAAACTGATTGCTGAAGCATGGGATGCCGGCGGACTTTATCAGGTCGGTTCTTTCCCTTCCTGGAAGCGCTGGGCTGAATGGAATGGGCGCTACCGTGATGATATGCGCCGCTTTTTAAAAGGAGATGACTTTCTTGCCCAGACTGCTGCAGCAAGAATCACAGGTTCTCCTGATCTGTACGATCCTGCTTACCGAGGTGGAAATGCTTCCATCAACTTTCTCACCTGTCATGATGGATTCACGCTTTATGATCTGTACAGTTATAACCAGAAGCATAATGAAGCCAACGGTTGGGGGAACACTGACGGAGCTGACGACAATAACAGCTGGAACTGTGGCGTAGAAGGCGAAACAGATGATCCTGCCATTCTGGCACTTCGGAAACGACTGATGAAAAATGCCTGTGCCATTCTGCTTTGCAGCCGCGGAACTCCAATGTTCCTCTCCGGTGATGAATTCGCAGACACACGTTATGGAAATAATAACCCTTATTGCCAGGATAACCTGATCTCCTGGCTGGACTGGAGTCTCCTCAAAAAAAATAAGGATCTGTTCGATTTCTTTCAATATATGATCCGGTTCCGCAAAGATCACCCTGTCATCCGTAAGGATCTCGAACCAAGCTATCTTGGTATTCCGGCAATGAGCACGCATGGGCTCACTCCGGATGAGACAAATTTCTCCGGTGACAGCCATGTTGTCTGTGTACGATTCGCAGGCTATAATGAAGCAACCCAAAAAGAAGACCTTGTTTATCTGGCTGTAAATTCCGGATGGTTTCCGGTCACACTCACTCTGCCGGAACTTCCTGAACATTACAAATGGAAAGTCGCGGTCAACACCGGCGATCCTAAATGTCAGTTTTTTCACAAAAATTCAATGCCTACGGTAGAATCTAAAATATTTTTAGGTGAACGTTCTGTTATCATTTTCGTTGCTACCGCTATATGAATTAATTTTTTTAGCTGTTTCTCAATATTTTTTAGAATATTTTTGTTTATTTTTGACAAGCTTGTTGTTTGTATAACAAATAACAAGCTTGTCATTTTTTAAACTTTTCTTGATAATTTTTAGATTTATTTGTAGAATATTACTAAACAAAACTTTACTGGTTTGAAGATAGGTTTTTTCAAATACATTTCCTATTTTAAAATCAGTCAGTAATGAACGTTATGGTAAAAGGAGAGGTTTAAAATGAGTAGACTTGAAATCCCAGGTCCAGACAAAGGCCAGCTCGTCGTTGAAGAGTTGTACAAAGATCTGGAACGCAGAATTGAATCCAGCCCTCCGGGATTATGTCCGGTTGACATGACTCGTGCATTCATCGAGATGTGTCAGACACAATCCTGTGGAAAATGTACCCCGTGCCGCGTTGGGCTGTGGCAATTGAAGAACCTTCTGACAGATGTTATGAACGGTACTGCTACAATGGAGACACTTGATCTGATTGACACATTGTCTGAATCCATCCGCGAAGGATCTGACTGTCCGATCGGATATGAAGCCGGTGCCATGGTACATAAGAGCTTAAGAGACTGTCGCGAAGATTATGAAGAACATGTCCGTCAGGGACGCTGTACCTGCCACTATACACAGCCTGTACCTTGCGTTTCTCTCTGTCCTGCACATGTTGATATCCCTGGATATATCGCACTGACCGGAGAGGGCCGTTACGCTGACGCAATCCGTCTGATCCGTAAGGATAATCCGTTCCCGACAACCTGCGGTTTTATTTGTGAGCATCCTTGTGAGGCCCGCTGCCGTAGAAATATCGTAGATGATGCCATCAATATTCGTGGACTGAAACGTATGGCCGCTGATTATGCAGGCAAGGTTCCGCCACCGGAATGCGCACCTTCCACCGGAAAGCGTATCGCTGTCGTAGGCGGTGGACCTGGTGGACTCAGTGCTGCTTACTACCTGCAGTTGATGGGACATCAGACAACCGTATTCGAGATGCTTCCAAAGCTCGGCGGAATGCTCCGCTATGGAATCCCGAACTACAGACTTCCGAAAGATCGTCTTGACGAAGACATTCAGGCAATCCTTGAGACAGGAGTTCAGGTAGAATTTGGAAAACGTATTGGTAAAGATATCACAATTCAGAGTCTCCGCCAGGAATATGATGCTGTTCTTATTTCCATCGGTGCAAGCACTGATAAGAAGCTTGGTATCGAAGGCGAACATGCAGAAGGCGTCATCTCTGCTGTGTCCTTCCTTCGTGATGTTGGAGCAGACAAGAGCCCTGATCTTACCGGACAGGAAGTTGCTGTCATCGGTGGCGGTAACGTTTCCATGGACGCCGTCCGCACAGCAAAACGTCTCGGTGCTAAAAAAGTAAGTATCGTTTACAGACGCCGTACTGCAGATATGACTGCTCTTCCGGCTGAGATCGAAGGTGCAGTTGCAGAGGGAATTGAAGTACTTACACTGAAAGCGCCATCCAGAATCGAGACTGATAAGAACGGACACGTTTCAGGTATCTACGTCACACCACAGATGATCAGCAAGATCAAGGACGGTCGTGCAAGTGTCTGTCCGACAGGTGAAGAAGATTTCCTTATCCCTTGCCAGACACTCATCGTTGCAATCGGTCAGGATATCGAATCTGAACACTTCGCTGAAGCCGGTGTTCCGGTTTCCCGCGGTAAGATCATGACAGAGCGTTATGGCGGTTTCGACAATATCCCTGGCGTATTCGCCGGTGGAGACTGTGCATCCGGTCCTGCTTCCGTAATCAAGGCAATTGCCGCTGCAAAGGTTGTTGCTGCCAATATCGATGAATATCTTGGTTTCCACCATATCATCAGCTGTGATGTTGAGATTCCGGAACCTCGCTTAAGCGACCGCGAACCTTGCGGAAGAGTTGAACTGACAGAACGCGAAGCATGCAGCCGTGTCTGTGACTTTGAAGGCGTTGAAAACTGTATGACAGAAGCCGAAGCAAAACAGGAATCCCACAGATGCCTGCGCTGCGATCATTTCGGTTATGGTATTTTCAAAGGGGGGCGGAAAGAAAAATGGTAAATGTTACAATTGATAATCAGAAAATATCCGTACCTTCCGGAACTACTATCATGGAAGCTGCGGCAAAGCTTGGAACTCCGATTCCGAAATTATGTTATTTGAAAGATATCAACGAGATTGCGGCCTGCCGTGTCTGCGTTGTTGAGATTGAAGGAAAAGACCGTCTGGTCACATCCTGTAATAACGTCGTAACCGAAGGCATGGTGATCTACACGAACAGCCCGAAGGTACGCATTGCAAGAAGACAGACTGTACAGCTTATCCTTTCCCAGCACGACTGCAAATGTGCAACCTGCGTCAGAAGCGGGAACTGTACACTTCAGCAGGTTGCAAATGATCTGAACCTGATTGATCTTCCGTTCAAAGAACGCTTTGAAGATACACCTTGGGACAAGACATTCCCACTCATCCGTGATTCACGCAAATGTATCAAATGTATGCGCTGTATCCAGATTTGTGACAAGATCCAGGGGCTGAACATCTGGGATGTTACAAGTACAGGTTCAAGAACAACGATCAATGTAAACGGAAATAAAAAGATCAATGAAGTCTCCTGTTCTCTCTGCGGACAGTGTATCACTCATTGTCCTGTCGGCGCACTTCGTGAGCGTGATGATACAGAGGATGTATGGGGTGCGATTGCTGACAAGAAGAAAGTGGTGGTTGCACAGGTTGCTCCGGCAGTCCGTGCCGCGTGGGGAGAGGCTCTCGGCCTGTCCAGAGAAGAAGCAACAATCGGAAAGATCATGGACGCCTTGAAAAAGATCGGCGTAGACTACGTCTTCGATACTTCTTTCTCTGCTGACCTTACGATCATGGAAGAAGGAAATGAATTCCTGCAGCGCTTCACCAAAGGAGAATTAAAGTTGCGTCCGATGTTCACTTCCTGCTGCCCTGGCTGGATCCGTTTCATCAAATCACAGTACCCACATCTGGTGCCACAGCTTTCCACAGCCAAGTCACCACAGCAGATGTTCGGTGCTGTTATGAAGACTTATTTTGCACAGTCCATCGGTGTCGCTCCGGAAGACATTTACACCGTATCTGTCATGCCTTGCGTAGCAAAAAAAGGTGAACGCAACATGGAACTTTTCTACGGCGAGTATGCCGGACATGACATTGACACAGTTCTCACTACAAGAGAGCTGACAAGAATGATCCGTGCTGCGCATATTGATCCAAAGATCCTGAAAGACCGCGAATGTGATCCGCTTATGAAAGAGTGGTCCGGTGCCGGTGTTATCTTCGGTGCTACCGGCGGTGTTATGGAAGCTGCACTTCGTTCCGCACACTATCTTGTAACAGGACGTAACCCGGATCCGGATGCATTTAAGATTGTCCGCAGTCCATCCTTTGAGACGGGTGTTGTAGAAGCTGAAGTCCAGATCGGTGATGCTACGATCCGTGCTGCTGTTGTCAGTGGTCTTGGAAATGTACGCAAACTGCTTGAAGCAATTGAACACGGTGAAGTACACTACGACTTTGTGGAAGTTATGGCCTGTCCGGGCGGATGCGTCGGCGGAGGCGGCCAGCCGATCCACGACGGCGAAGAGCTTGCACACACACGCGGTGCAAACCTCTACTTCCTTGACAAGAACGCAAAGATCCGTTTCTCCCATGAGAACCAGGATGTTATGAAATTGTACAACGATTTCCTTGAGAAACCATTGTCACACAAATCTCATATGCTACTTCATACAGATCATACAAAGTGGGATATGCCTAGATAATAATTCCTATATAAAACAAGAGCCAGAACAGTGGGAAGATGCGGTGCTGTTTCTGGCTCTTGCCAAAATCAGGCAGGACGGATTCATTTTCCCGACCTGCCTGATTCATCATATTCTTATTCTACTGTTACACTCTTTGCAAGGTTTCTCGGCTTATCTACATCCAAACCTTTCGCAACACTTACATAATATCCAAGTAACTGAAGCGGAATCACTGCGAGGCTTCCCATAAAGTGCTCATCCACCTTCGGAACATAGACGGTAAAGTCTACCTTGTCTTCCATCTCATAATTGCCATAGTTTGTCACACCCATCAGATATGCGCCACGGCTCTTACATTCCATCATATTGCTGACTGTCTTCTCATACAGCTTGCTCTGTGTCAGAACTCCGATTACGAGAATATTGTCCTCGATCAGACTGATTGTTCCATGCTTTAACTCACCTGCCGCATAAGCCTCAGAATGAATATAAGAAATCTCTTTCAGTTTCAGACTTCCTTCCAGACATACTGCATAGTCCACTCCACGACCTACAAAGAAGACGTCATGCGCATTCGCATATTTGGCTGCGAACCACTGGATTCTCTCCTTATCCTGAAGAATCTTCTCAATCTTCTCCGGAATTGTCTGAAGCTCGGAAATGTAATAGCTGTACTGCTCGTCTGTGATCAGCCCTTTCACCTTCGCGAACTGAACTGCAATACAATCAAGAGCTACAAGCTGTGCGCTGTATCCCTTTGTTGTAGCAACCGAAATCTCCGGTCCTGCCAGTGTATAGAACACCTTATCTGCCTCACGGGCAATACTGCTTCCGATTACATTTACAACTGCAAGTGTAGCAAGTCCTTTATCTTTCGCCATACGCATAGCTGCCAATGTATCTGCGGTCTCTCCGGACTGGCTGATCACGATAACCAGACCATCCTTCACAAGCGGCATCTCACGGTAACGGAACTCAGATGCAAGCTCTACTCGAACCGGAATCTGAGCCAGCTCCTCGATCACATACTGAGCCTCAACTCCTACATGCCATGCAGAACCGCACGCAACAATGTAAATCTGGCTGTATTTCTTAATCTCTTCCTCTGTAATATCAATATCCGTAAAGTCGATCACTCCGTCTTTCACAACAGAATTCAGAGTATCACGGATTGCTTTCGGCTGCTCATAGATCTCTTTCATCATGAAATGCTCGAAACCGGCCTTCTCTGCTGCCTCTGCATCCCATTTGATCTCTGTTGTCTCTTTCTCGATCTCGTCACCATTAAGATCATAGAAATGAGCCTCTCCCGGAACAAGCTTTGCAAACTCAAGGTTTCCGATATAGTATACATTTCTTGTGTATTTCAGGATTGCCGGTACATCAGACGCAACATAAGTCTCGCCATCTGCAATACCGATGATCATCGGGCTGTCTTTTCTGGCAACCCAGATCTCTCCCGGATAATCCTTGAACATCAGCTCAAGTGCATAAGAACCACGTACACGAACCATAGTCTTGGCAATCGCATCAATCGGTCCTAAATTATATTTCTTATAATAGTAGTCAACCAGTTTGATCACTACTTCTGTATCTGTATCACTGTAGAATGTATAACCATGCTTTAACAGCTTCTCTTTCAACTCGGTATAGTTTTCGATAATACCGTTATGTACTCCGACAACCTCAGACTCAACTGTACCGGATCCACTTCTCTCACAGTTTCCGGATACATGCGGATGTGCATTGATCTGACTTGGCTCCCCATGAGTCGCCCAGCGTGTATGACCGATACCGCAAGTTCCCTTGAGTGCCTTACCACTGTCTGTCTTCTCTGAAAGATTACTCAGACGTCCCTTCGCCTTAACAACCTGTGCAAGATGCTCTCCGTCACGCACTGCAAGACCTGCTGAATCATATCCTCTGTATTCCAGCTTAGACAATCCGTCCAACAGAATCGGAGCTGCCTGATGATTTCCTGTAAATCCTACGATTCCACACATAAATAATTCCTCCTATTAACTATCTGCAGTTACTGTTCACACGATGTGCGACCAGCAACGCATCTCGCCATTTTAAATCGCCT
>OFMS01001146.1_pt1 | contig 20452 bp, 18 predicted proteins | sample 1541871 | NCBI WGS metagenome assembly OFMS01 (sample SAMN04209251, study PRJEB22552) | human gut metagenome | biome: gut; material: feces | host: Homo sapiens | place: USA: Oklahoma
CTTTCTGAATTAAATGAGCCGCGTTACATGACACCGGGCGGAATCTTCGATGCATTTGACAAAGAAGTAACCGTTTGGGGCAGAGCAGACTTAAAGGATGTTGACGATTCTGATCTTGGTTTAAAGGGATCTCCTACTAAGATTGCAAAAGCATCTGATAAAGTTGCAAAGGGTGCTGGTGAGAAAGTAAACCTTGATCCGGCAGAATCCGTAGCATATTTGATCGGTAAATTCAAAGAGAAACACATTATCTAATAAAAAAAGGAAAAGTGGTGAATAACATGGCATTAGAAGAATATAAAGGAGTATTTGTCTTTGCACAGCAGGTAGATAACGTATTAGATGGCGTTGCATTTGAGTTACTTGGAAAAGGCAAAGACTTAGCAAAAGATTTAGGTACAGACGTAACTGCTGTATTAATTGGTTCTGGTGTAAAAGGATTAGCAGATCAGTTAGCTGAGTATGGTGCTGACAAAGTTATCGTAGTAGATGATCCTGAATTAAAAGACTACAGAACAGAGCCGTATGCTCATGCATTAGCATCTGTAATTAACGAGTTCAAACCTGAAATCATGTTAGTTGGTGCAACTGCTATCGGCCGTGACTTAGGACCTACTGTTTCTGCAAGAGTAAAAACAGGTCTGACAGCAGACTGTACATCTCTTGAGATCGGTGATTTCCCACTGGTTGCTGCACCTGGTAAAGAATCAGAGCAGAAACACAACCAGTTATTAATGACACGTCCTGCATTTGGTGGTAACACCATCGCAACAATTGCCTGCCCGGACAACCGTCCTCAGATGGCAACTGTACGTCCAGGTGTTATGCAGAAGATCGCTCCGATCAGCGGTGCAAAAGCAAACGTTGTAGAGTACAACCCGGGATTTACACCAAACAACAGATATGTTGAGATCTTAAACATCGTAAAAGCTGTTAAGAGCACAGCAAACATTATGGAAGCAAAGATCCTTGTTTCCGGTGGTCGTGGAGTTGGTTCCAAAGAGAACTTCAAACTTTTGGAAGATCTTGCAGAGGTACTTGGCGGTACTGTAAGCTGCTCCCGTGCAGTTGTAGAGAATGGCTGGTTACCAGTTGATTTACAGGTAGGTCAGACTGGTAAAACTGTTCGTCCTCAGATCTACTTTGCAATCGGTATTTCCGGAGCAATCCAGCACGTAGCTGGTATGGAAGATTCTGACCTGATCATCGCAATCAACAAAGATGAAGATGCTCCAATCTTCGACGTAGCTGATTACGGTCTGGTTGGTGATCTGAATAAGATCGTTCCTGCTTTAACAACAGCATTAAAAGCTGAGTTAGGCAAATAATACATAGGTGAATAACCTGTAAGATAGAAAGCCCGTCTTTCGTGTGCGGCTTCTGTGAGGAAGCTGACAGGAAGGACGGGCTTTTTGCTGGGAGCTGGAGAAAATTTGAGGCTTCTTGTTTGGAGTTGGAGGAAATTTGAGGCTCTTGGTCAGGAGTTGAGGGAAAATATACTTAGTTGTTTGTCAAAATCGTTATGGTACAGTTTTTCTGATCCTCAGATACGGAGTCGACCGTGATCGTATACCCGGTATCACAATGGTCAACTGTCCGTTGTTGTCATACCAGCCAAAGCCTGTGGCAGTGCCTCCGATCACGTCACCGTCCCGGTAAAAGCCATTTCCGTTATTGACCAGTCTAAGATCCGCCTGCCGTTATTGGTGGAATCGTAGACAGGACTGTAGTTATCAGCAGTCAGATAGGGGGTAACGTATTCGTCGTTTGCAAGGGTGGCATCGACGTGATAAATACGAAGTCCGCCGGAAGAAAACAGACCGTCATAATTACCATTCGGGGTGATATAGTCAAGGATCATGTATTCTGAAAAATAACTGGAAGCATCAGTGCGCGGTATGATCAGACAGCTTCCTTAATTTTTCGCCATCTAAATCCGGCAGGGTGGAAGCCCACCAGGATGCCGTACAGCCATACCAGAAATCAGCATTGCCTCTGCTTGGAACAGAAAGGCAGAGAGCGTCGATATAGCCATCGCCGTCAGAATCATAATTGGTATAGTCGATCGTATCATTTAAACCGGAAAGAACCTCACGCACCAGCGTTTCGTATCCATCGTTCGTTTTTTCGTAGGATGCGATCGTACCTTTCGCTGTGTAATGAAATACATTTCCGGTCATATGCAGTGATCCGTATGAAGCACGGTCAAAATAACTAGTCAGGCTCTCACAGGGATAAAATTCAGTATTGTCTGTGCCAAACAGATAGGAGGAAATTTCTTCATCGGACAGGCGTCTGTCTGTATCATGGTAAAAACTCTTTTCTTATAAATATATGGTTAGCTTTGCACGCAAAAAGCAGAAAGTCAATGGCATTTATTGATAATATAAGGAAATATTAAAAATATAAAAAAGTGGTAGTGCAATTCTGAGAATGGCACAATTTTAGGATTTTAGGATTAACGCAATCTAAGATTGCGGAAAATTCTGCCAGATGTTATACTTAGTAACGTTGCAGAGATACAGGATGCCGGAAATTCATACTGATCTACAAATGGCTCGTCCTGTGTTTCGTATAAAATTACATAAAAACGAGAAAAGAGGAAGGGACTATGAACAAGAAAAAGTTCTCCACAAAGTTTCTTGTGGAAATGGCACTTTTAGTTGCCATCATTCTTATCATGGCTTTTACCCCACTCGGATACATTAAGACGGCAGGTATTGAGATTACACTGATCGTTGTTCCGGTGGCGGTAGGAGCTGTTACTTTAGGGCCTGCGGCTGGTGCAATTTTAGGAGGTGTATTTGGACTTGCCAGTTTTTTGCGCTGCTTCGGACTGAATGCATTTGGTGCGATGCTTCTTAGCATCAATCCGTTTCTGGCATTTTTGCTGTATGTACCGACCCGTATCCTGACGGGCTGGCTGACAGGACTGATTTATCAGGGAATCCGCAAAACAAAAATACCATCGAATGTATCAATCACAATCGCGAATCTGTGCTGTCCGCTTTTAAATACCACGTTTTTTATGAGCATGCTGGTATTTGGGTTTTACCAGACCGAGTACATCCAGTCGTTTGTTCAGACGCTTGGTGTCAGCAATCCATTTTTGTTTGTGATAGCATTTGTCGGAATCAACGGACTGGTTGAGGCGGTGGTATGTTTTATCGTCGGAACCGCAATTTCCGCGGCTTTGAAGAAAGCATTGAAATATAGTTAATTGGATGGAATATGGTAAAAATTGGATGAAAATAAAAACATGACATTACGAAGTAAATATGGATGCGGGATTGCGGAATGAGCATGCAAGTGTTATACTTAATAACGTTGTAAAATTACATATTACAAGAAAAGAGGAAGAGACTATGACTCAGAAAAAGTTTTCCACAAAGTATCTTGTGGAGATGGCACTTTTAGTTGCTATCATTCTCATCATGGCTTTTACCCCGATCGGATATATCAGAACAGCTGGTCTTGAGATCACGCTGATCGTCGTTCCGGTAGCGGTAGGAGCTGTTACGTTAGGACCGGCGGCAGGCGCAATCTTAGGCGGCGTGTTCGGTGTTACAAGTTTCATCCAGTGCTTCGGCATGAGCCCATTTGGTGCTGCACTGCTTGGAATCAACGGATTTTTAACATTTTTAGTATGCGTACCTACCCGTATTTTAATGGGATGGCTGACAGGTCTGATCTATAAAGGACTTCGTAAAACAAAGCTGCCGTCAGGTGCATCTGTTACGATTAGCAACCTTTGCTGTCCGCTGCTGAACACCACATTTTTTATGGGAATGTTAGTGATTGGATTTTACAATACGGAATACATCCAGTCATTTGTATCAGCTCTTGGTGCAAAAAATGCATTGCTGTTCATTTTAGCATTTGTAGGTGTCAACGGACTGGTTGAGGCAATTGTCTGCTTTGTTGTGGGAACGGCGATTTCAGCAGCTCTCAAAAAGGCATTGAAATATAATTAAATTGAATGAAATATAATATAATTGAGGAATCCTCTTATATGCAGGTTGTTGTCTGTATGTGAGGGGATTTTTTTGCGGTAACATGGGAAATGGAGATCAAAATGAGAAAAAGTCTCAAAAGTGCAGATTGATATTTGCGTCTGGTGCATTGTAAACTAAATTGGTTAGAAAATACTAACTAAAGTTAGAGGGAAAATGAGCGAAGGTAAAGTAAAAAGAAAAATTATATTTCTGATTTTTGCAGCAGTCATGGTTGTGGCAGGTGGCTGTGGTACCGATGGGGGAGATACCGAGGCGAGCAGAGATCTCTTTGCAATGGACACATATATGACGGTAACTGCTTATGGCAAAGGAGCCACAGAGGCCGTGGATCAGGCGGCAGATGAGATCAGCCGGCTGGATCAATTGTTGTCTACGGGAAATGAGGACAGTGAGATATATAAAATCAATCAGAGCGGAGATGGAATACTCTCGGAGGAGACAGCATATCTGGTGGAACGCTCACTGGATCTGTATGAAGCTACAGATGGTGCATTTGATATTGCGATTTATCCGGTTATGAAAGCATGGGGATTTACAGATGACAATTTCAGGGTGCCGGGCGCAGACGAACTTAAGGATCTGCTCACGCTGACAGATGCATCGGATATTTCTTATGATAAAGAGACATCGCAGATCGCTTTTAAAAAGGACGGAATGCAGATCGACTTTGGAGGAATCGCGAAAGGTTATACTTCTGCACGTATCATGGACATTTTTCGTGCCTGCGGGATCAAGAGCGGACTGGTCAATCTTGGTGGAAATGTGCAGGCACTTGGAACAAAGAAGGATGGAAGCAGCTGGCGCGTGGCAGTGCAGGACCCACAGGATACAGATCAGTATCTTAGGGTGCTTTCCATACAGGATAAGGCGGTGATCACTTCCGGCGGTTATGAACGTTATTTTGAGCAGGACGGCAGGACATATCATCATATCATAGATCCCAAAACCGGTTATCCGGTGGAGAACGGGTTAATTTCCGTTTCCATTGTCACAGCAGATGGAACGCTTGCGGACGGACTTTCTACATCCGTTTTTATTATGGGGAAAGAAGCAGCAACGGAATATTGGAGAAATCACAGTGATGAATTTGACATGATTCTGATGACGGATGACAGGGAAATCTATGTCACAGAGGGAATCGCAGACAGTTTTGAGTCGGAAATGGATACGAAGATCATTGAAAAAAAAGTATAAACGAATGATTTGGTATGGAGACAAGTATGAAAAATATTTCAGGAATTGTACCCGTCATTCTGGCAGCGGTGGTGGGAATTGGTGCAGTGGTTTCCCTGAGTGATTATACAGCACCGGTTTATGGTTCAGAGTCAGAAGATGAACTGACAGAGACGGAAACTATTATCGAAAGTGCCGGTATGGAGTCGGTAGAAGAGACGGAAGTTGAAAATACGGAAGCGGCTGTTGTTTTAGACGGTGCGTTTGATCTTGCAGACGGAACTTATGAAGGCAGTGCGAACGGATTTTCCGGTAAGATCAAAGTTTCAGTTGTGATAAAAAATCAGACGATCCGGTCGATCAACATTTTGAGTAATTCAGATGATGAAGCCTTTTTCAATCGTGCAAAAGAAGGTGTGACAGCGAGCATCCTTGCAAAGCAGAGTACGGATGTGGATACGGTTTCCGGTGCAACATACAGTTCAAGAGGAATCATAAATGCAGTAAACGCAGGAGTATCAGTATGCTTATGCAGCGCTGAGCTTGACATGGGTGCATTTGATACCGTATCGAGAGCAACCACCAATCACGGACTGCACAGGGGAAGTTATCAGTGTACATCAGAAATTACAAAAAAAGATGGTACAAAGCTCAAAGTGACATATTATACAGGAGCAGCCACCGGTGTGCTGACGAACGGAGAGGCTTTTTCCTATGATAAAAATGAGATTGAAAGCTATGTGGTAACAGGACTTAAATATGTTCCAGTCAAAGTAAAAACTGAAGATTATGAAGCTTTTAAAGCAGCATATACCGTAGTGGAAAATGGCAGTACTTTATCCGGTGGATTTTCGGAGGAAAATCTGAAAAACTATACGGATCTGGTTGCAGAAGTAACAGAAAACACCAATGGTCTAAAAACAGTTACCCAAAATGAGGACGGAAGTTTTTCGTTTGCTGCGAGAGTAAACAATGGAACGGATTCCGGAATCAAGGACGCTGCATTAAAAACAGCAGAGAATATTACAACAACGGTAAAAGAGGCAAACGGTTCTTACGGAGAATTTCTTCGTGTCGATCTGACTGGGGAGGGCTACGGTGCACTTGGTGCTGATATGCAGGCAGCAGAGTGGACTTATTATGGATCCGACAGTACTTATACCGATCCACTTCAATCTTATGGAACCAAGTTTGCATCAGATAACTGGATGCACAAAGCACAGGGAATCCAGCTTGGTCTTACAGATTCACTGCGTTGTAAACTGCCGGCGGGAACAGACGGAACCGGATACTGGACAATCACGGTATATGCACTTGGTTACAATGATTACACGGTAAAATTTAAGGTAACCGATGCAAATATTGTTAAGGATGAAGAGGAAACGGTGGATACGACGGCACTTGAAGCTGCAATTAAAAGTGCAGAGAACTTAACTGAGAGTGATTATACGGCAGCAAGCTGGTCTGATCTTTGCGTTGAATTGAAAGAGGCAAAAGATGAGCTTGCGGCTCCGCACACGCAGTCTACTGTAGATGAGGCAACAGAGCATCTGAATGCTGCAATCAAAGCACTGGTAAAGGCAGAGAAAAAGGAAGAAACAAAAACAGATGTTACAAAACTTAACGCTGTAATCGAGAAAGCGGAGGCATTAAAGCAGAGTGATTACACAGCAGAGAGCTGGAAAAATTTACAGACTGCGCTCGATGCTGCAAAGAAACTTACAGATGCAACAGCAGAACAGACTGTAGTAGATCAGGCAGCAAGTGATCTGGAAACAGCGATTTTGGCGCTGGTAAAAGCTGATACGGAAAATACCGGAACTACAGACAAAAAGAAAAAACCGGCAGTTGGAACTGTGAAAACAGTTGGACAGATCAAGTATAAAGTAACCGGAAAAAATACAGTAACTGTAAATAAATATGCAAAGAAAAACATTACAAAGACATCTATTCCTGCAACGGTTAAAATCAACGGATATACATTTAAGGTAACTGCAATTGCAGACAGCGCATTTTCCGGATGCAGTAAACTTACGAAAGTTACGGTTGGTTCTAATGTAAAGGCAATCGGAAATAAATCATTTTATAAATGTACAAAACTTACCACATTTACGGCATCTTCTACCGGATTAAACAAGATTGGAAAGGAAGCGTTTTCCGGTGATAAAAAACTTGCAAATATCACATTAAAGACAACAAAACTGAAAAAATCAGGTGTTGGAAAGGATGCATTCAAGAACATTAAGAAAAATGCAACCTTTAAAGTACCGGCAAAAAAAGTTTCTGATTATAAAGCTATTTTTAAGTCAAAGGGTGCTGGAAAAAATATTAAGATAAAGAAACTGTAGGGTGAAAAAATATTCTTTTGTTAAAAAACAGGGGGTGAAGAGACCTTATTGTAGAATGGAATGTGTAATTGAACCTTTGAGGAGGAAACAAAAACAATCACCCTCACACTTCCGGAGAGTGAGATACAGAACATGGCGGTAGGTTTTGGTTCTATGGATTATATTTTTGAAAATAAAAATATGAAACAGAAACGATATCGCAGGAAGCGTATGAAATGTGCAGAGCGGATCTGACAGAGCGTGCAGCAGAAGAGAAGGATATGCTTGTGCTGGCAAAGGAAGAGGAAAATATTGTTGTCAATAAACCTGCCCTGTTACAGATCCGGTCGATCTGTGAACTTGCAACACTAGAATGTTATTATCACAATGTGGAAAAGTCCGCGAAAACAAAAGGTACCGGATTGGCACATGTGGGAGAAAAAGAAAAAAATTCTGGATCGAATACACCGGAGTTGCTAAGACTGAAATCGACATGTCGGATGTAAATATGAAAGATAATCGTAGCAGATACAATGAGGAAATAGAAAAATATCAGAGTATGGATCAGTTTCAGGTTGGCATTGCAGTATTTGATCCGGATACGACAGAAACGCAATTTTATGATAATGTAAGATCTGTCTGTGAAATGATGAACAACAATATTAGCATTTCAGTGGGAGTTACCTGGGCAGAGCACGGAAAAGAATTTAATGAGAAGATCATGGAAGCTGACTGGCGGATGTATGAACAGAAAAATGCATATCATCAACAGCAGCAAGCTGCATAACAGGAACTGCTGCAATAAATGTTTGAAAGAATAGTATATAACTCCCCTGCATACAATGTAAAAACAAGTATTGCAGGGGAGTTTTTGTGAAAACCTATATTGAGGAAAGAGCTATGGAAATAGCCAGATATATTATTGATAATAATACGACGGTGCGTCAGGCGGCGAAACATTTTGGGATTAGCAAGAGTACGGTACATAAAGATGTTACAGAACGCCTTGTCCAGGTCAATCCATCGCTTGCAGCGGAGGCACGCAAAGTGTTAGATGTCAATAAATCCGAGCGCCATATCCGTGGTGGACTTGCAACAAGGGAGAAATATCTGCATCAGCATGCATAAAACGTAAAAGCGTGTTTATTAAAACAAAAACGTGTTTCATGAAACGGAAAAATGTATTTCAGGAGATGGAAAAATACAATTTACAAAATTGCACAATGAGTTCCATGAATTACATAAAAAGTTTGTGAAATTAAAACTATTATGTGAGTTCGTGGAATACGCTATAATAATCACACGACGTGCAGCAGAGAAAGCGATCGCAAAGATTGCTTTCTCTGTTTTTTTGTCGGCAAAAATAATTATTTTATCAAAAGAATGAGGAGAGAAAAATATGCCAAAAACAAAGTTACAGGAAGTCGTATTTACTATTTTAATGGTGTTCGTCATGGTGTACGCAATGATCTGCTACAACATTGCACTGAACATGGGAGGAATGAGCAACGTTGTATTTTTAAATGCATTTCATGAACTGATCATTATGGGACCGCTTGCGTTTATTCTTGACTTTTTCCTCTATGGATCACTGTCCAAAAAACTTGCATTTCGTATCGTGACACCGGGCGTGGACAAACCGATCATGCTGATCCTTGCCATTTCATCAATCACAGTCTGTCTGATGTGTCCGACAATGAGCCTGGCAGCAACACTTTTATTTAAACATGCAGGAAAAGAAGTGATCGCAGTGTGGCTTCAGACAACAGCACTGAATTTCCCAATGGCATTTTTTTGGCAGATCTTTTTTGCAGGTCCGCTTGTGAGAACTATTTTCGGAATGATCTTTAAAGAAAAAGAAGAACAGGTCATGAAAGAGGAAAGCGAATTTTTAGAGGGCGGAAGTGTCAGAAATTAAAAAGTTATTCCATGTCCGGTATTGGGAAAAATCAGCGCAGCAGCGCAGTCCGCGAGAAATAAGAGTATCAGCACACTGTTGAAGCCACGTCTGAAGCCTGGCGGCAGGGAAAACCAGAGTTTTCGGAAAATTTCAGAAAACACGCAGATCCAGAGCATGCCGGCAACACCAAATCCGACTGCTGACAGAAGGCAGATATATCCGTGAAAATTAAAAGGATAACTGCTGTAATCCCAGTATCGTAAATCGAAAAAGATATCAAGAAACCATCCGATCACAAGTTCTAAAGCTGTTCCGAGAAGGGCAGTTTTTATGAATATTGTGAGCGGGTGGTATTTTGTTTTAAAAAGAAAAAGTCGGTTTGATTTGTGGAGAGACCTGATGGATATAGTTTCTCTGGAAGAATGAAACAGACAGTAAAATACTACCGCTCCGATGCCATAAACGGGGAGCCAGGGACCATAAAAAAATCCGCGGTTGCGAAAAGTATTATCTTTTGCAATGAAGATAAGGGTTTCCCAGAGAAATCCCCAAAAGCTTCCAAGAAAGAAGAAGTGGATCAGCAGGGAAACTGCATCCTGTATAGAGTTCTGCTCCGGTGCGCAGAGTTTTGAAAAATCCGGGAGATTGGAATGTCTTTTCATGTGGATAGTATGACCGGAGATGGAAAGGGATATGTATTTTTGTTTTACAATTCATAGATTTTAAAATATATCAGATTGGTTTTTAAACAGAAATTCTCAGGTAAGTGTCTTTTACAATTAAGTGATATTTGAGCCACAAGCATGTATTTTTTTAATAAAAATGACAAAATACCGTAATGTAGGGAAAAACGCCTTGTAAACTCCTAAAACGTATCTTATAATAAGTATCATTAAAGCTTGTATCAGGGAAGGATATGCTTTTGAAAAAGGCATCGTCATGAACAGATTGCAGGCAACGAAAACATCAGGAGGAAGAAGATCAATGGATCATGAGAAAGTAATTGTCATTGATTTTGGCGGTCAGTACAACCAGCTGGTTGCGAGACGTGTCAGAGAATGCAATGTTTACTGTGAAATATATTCCTACAAGACGGATATCGCGCAGATCAAGGCAATGAATCCAAAGGGAATCATTCTTACCGGCGGTCCGAACAGCTGCTATGAAGCTGATTCACCGACCTGTTCAAAAGAATTATTTGAACTCGGCGTGCCGGTTTTAGGACTCTGCTATGGTGCGCAGTTGATGATGCACGTACTTGGAGGAAAGGTGGAAAAGGCACCTGTCCGTGAATATGGTAAGACCGAGGTTATGGTCGATACGTCATCACCGTTATTTACCGGCGTATCAGAAAATACGATCTGCTGGATGAGTCATTTCGATTATATTTCAAAGGCTGCACCGGGATTTAACATCGTTGCACATACGGCGGATTGTCCGGTTGCCGCAGCAGAGAACCAGGAGAAAGGATTATTTGCAATCCAGTTCCACCCGGAAGTGCTTCACACACAGGAAGGCACAAAGATGCTTCACAACTTTGTACGCGGCATCTGCGGTTGTGAGGGAACCTGGAGAATGGATTCTTTTGTTGAGAATACGGTAAAAGAGATCCGTGAAAAAGTCGGTAACGGAAAAGTACTGCTTGCCTTATCCGGCGGTGTGGATTCTTCCGTTGCAGCAGGTCTGTTATCCCGTGCAATCGGAAAACAGCTTACCTGTGTGTTCGTAGACCATGGTCTTCTCCGCAAAAATGAGGGCGACGAGGTCGAAGAAGTATTCGGACCAAACGGACAGTTTGATCTGAACTTTATCCGTGTCAACGCACAGGACCGTTATTATGGAAAATTAGCCGGTGTGACAGAGCCGGAGCATAAACGTAAGATCATTGGTGAGGAGTTCATCCGTGTCTTTGAGGAAGAGGCAAAGAAGATCGGTGCCGTTGATTTCCTTGCACAGGGAACCATTTATCCGGATGTCGTTGAGAGCGGACTTGGCGGAGAGTCAGCCGTCATCAAATCCCACCACAACGTAGGCGGTCTGCCGGACTTCGTTGATTTCAAAGAAATCATTGAGCCGCTCCGCAACCTTTTCAAGGATGAGGTAAGAAAAGCCGGACTTGAACTTGGCATCCCGGAAAAACTTGTTTTCCGTCAGCCATTCCCGGGACCGGGACTCGGTATCCGTATCATCGGAGAAGTAAATGCCGAGAAAGTCAAGATCGTGCAGGATGCCGATGCCATCTACCGCGAGGAAGTGGACAAGGCAGTGGAGGAATACACCAAAGCAAACGGAAAGGCACCATCCTGGATGCCGAACCAGTACTTTGCAGCACTGACCAACATGCGTTCCGTCGGTGTCATGGGCGACGAGCGCACCTACGACTATGCCGTGGCACTGCGTGCTGTTAATACGGTCGATTTCATGACCGCTGAGTCAGCAGAGATCCCGTTTGAGGTGCTCCAGAGAGTTATGAGCAGAATTATTAATGAGGTGAAGGGCGTCAATCGGGTAATGTATGATTTGACGAGTAAGCCACCGGGAACGATTGAGTTTGAGTGATGTGAAAACAGCGGGAAGCCAGTATTTATGTAGCTTCCCGTTTTCTGTGCTTGCAAAATGCTTGCAGTTTCTTGATATAATTAAATAGTAGAATAAGGAATATATCTATAGAAATAAGGTCTTGAAGGTGAATGAAAAATCACTTTCGAGACTTTTTTATTATTAGAAATAAATGAACGTAAAAAATATTTCAAATCAATACTTGACATAATAGGTATGACGTGATATTTTATAACCATAAAGGTGGAACGTCATATATATTTCGATATTAATGATGAAATGAACTGTACAAGATGATGTAAAGGAGGTATAATGATAAAAGATTAATTTGTGTGATTTGAAACTATTAAAGGATAGATATTTAGTATGACTTGGAGGAAACAGGTATGACATTAGAAAATATAGCAAGTGTAACAGCAGGACAGATTATGACAAGGGTGACAGCTGATAAAGATGCTGGCAATCAGGTTGTAGAAAATGTGAAAGTATTAGTTCCTAAAGCGATTGTATCGGGTGTAATTGTAAAAGAGGATTTAGGCAAAGCAGAACTTGGTAAGCAGATTGATGAAGAAAAATACACGCATGAAGGGGATGTGGTAATAAAGCTTTCAACTCCATACGACGCAGCATATGTTAATGAAGAAAATGCAGGGATTGCCATTCCATCATTTTGCGCAGCGATTAGAATTACAGATAATGATAAGATGGATGCTATGTATTTGACAGCATTTCTTAACTCGTCATATGTAAGAGACGAGCTTACTGCAAAGGTTGTAGGTTCAGCAAGACCAATGATCAAGATTACTGATATTAGGGCATTGGAAGTACCTGAACTTAATATGAAGGATATGCAGGATATAGGAAAAGCATTTGTACTTAGTGGATTAAAGAAAGCTACTCTTCAGGAAATGATAGATAATGAAACAAAATTGATGGAAAATGTTGTATTAGCAAGCATAAAGGAGGGTATTGGCAATGAAGATTAAAAAGATAGAAAATCTATGGGTTGCTGCAAATAAATTACGTGGAGCATTTGAGATAACAGAATTACATAAAGTGATGCTTTATGGATTATTATTTAAATATCTTGAGTTGAAGAAGGAAAAATTCAGTTCTTATGATGAAAAGTTTTCTCTTGGATATTTATCACTGACTTATGGAAAACTTATAGACTCTAAAGGCTTATTAGAATATGTAAGTGCGGTTGAAAAAGAGTTTAGAATAGAAGAAGAGTTTAGAATAGAAGAAGGTGTGTTGAGAGAATCTTTTGATTCAGCTATTGAGAAGGCGGATGCTGAAAATGTGAGAATTATTTTTGAAGAAGTTAATAATTTGAATTTTGAAGATGAGACAGAAATCTATAATATTGCAAAAATAATATTGAATAGAATGATTGCAAGTGGTGGAGGACGAGGAAGCGGAGAGTATTGTAGAGCTGAATCATTACCCAAGATTGCAGAAACACTTATTGAAGTAGAAGATGATATGTCAGTATATGATGCATGCTGCGGAACGGGTATTTTAGTAAATTCTGTAGCAAATGGTAAAGGAAGGGTTTTTGCTCAAGATATTAATGTTTCAATTATAGGAATTGCTGCTATTATGACAATTCTAAGTGGTAATAAAATTGGAGCCGTTAAATGTGCGGATTCCTTATATAATCCGATAGAGCAGAATGAAAAGTATGATAGAATTATACTTGAGCCCCCTTTTGGTGGAAGATATAGTAAAGAGTATATAATGAATATACCATCTGATAATTGCATGTATGAACATACTAGCGATTCACGATACCTTTTTATCAGACATGCATTAGCTTCATTAAAGGATGATGGAATTGCTGCTATACTTGTTCCAATGGGAGCATTATTTAGTTCAGGCAGTACAGGTAGTATCAGACAAAAACTGGTAGATGATAATTATATTGAAGCTATTATTGAATTTCCTAAAAATATGCTGTTCCCATACGCATCTGTTGCAACAGCTTTGGTTATATTGAAGAAAAATAAAGTGAATGACGATATTATAATGATAAATTCCAAAGATTTTTTTATGAAGATAATAAAGGGTTTTACCATAACAGACGAAAATGTTCAACGCATTACTGAAATATATCGAAATCGTGAAGTTATTGAGGGAGTATCAAATACTATCACGAAAGAAATCGCAGCAGAAAATGGATATAACTTATGTACAACGCAGTATGTTACACTTAAAGCAAGTGAAGGAATTGTTGTAGAAGATAACAGAAAGTTTATTGAAAACTATGAGGAATTACTACAGAAACTGAGAAATATTGATAAGGAGCTTGATGAAGTACGTAGTCGGTTTGTAAAGGAGGCTTGATTATGAGTAATTTTCAATTCTTGGAATCACATTGGACAGACCTTGCCAAACTTGGAGATTTATCAGAAAAGTATGTATATTCTGACCCCAATACATCCATCATTAAGCAGGGTATATTATCAGAAGTAATGGTAAAGTATATGCTTGCATATGACGGCATAGCAGAGCCGGCATATGATAATACACATGCCAACAGAATCAGAATACTTAAGAATAATGATTTGTTACCAAGAGAGATTGATAACACTTTGTATATTCTTAGAAAAGCCAGAAATGATGCTGCTCATAATGCTGCTGATGAAGGTGAAAAAGCTCTTAATAATTTGCAGTTAATGTATGAATTATGTGTATGGTATATGCAGACATATGGTGATTATAATTATGAACCGACAGGGTATGTGCAACCAGTTGATATGACTGTAAGTTTAGCTGACCTTGAAAAAGAAAACGCAGAATTAGAAGAACGCAACCAACAATTATTGATTGAAATTGAGCAGATACAGAAAAATGGTGGAGCGGATATCAAACGTAGAACTGTAGCGTACCAGAAGGCAATTAATGTACATTTATCAGAAGCACAGACAAGAGAGCTTATTGATGAGCAGCTACGAAAGGTCGGATGGGAAGCTGATACAAGAGAACTTCGATATTCAAATGGTACAAGACCAACTAAGGGAAAGAATCTTGCTATTGCAGAATGGCCTACAGATTCAAAAACCGGTAATAATGGTTATGCAGATTACGCCTTGTTTATAGGTGAAAAGCTTGTAGGTATCATAGAGGCAAAGAAGAAGCATACAAATATTTCATCAGTATTAGATGGTCAGTGTAAGGACTATGCAAAGATGATTAAGTCAGAACATCAGAAGTATGTAATCAATAGATTTGGTGCATATATGGTTCCGTTTCTTTATGCCACCAATGGCAGACCATATATTAAGCAGTATGAACAGATGTCAGGAATATGGTGCTTGGATGTCAGAGAACCATTTAACGCACCAAAAGCGTTATCTGGATGGTCAACACCAGAAGGTATTGAGCAGGCACTGGAAAAAGATATTGTAGAGGCTGATAAGAAGTTAGCTGCTACAGGATATGAGGTATTGCAGGACCCTGATGGTTTAAATCTTCGTTATTATCAGATAGAAGCGATTCAGGCTGCCGAAAAAGCAATAGCAGAACATAAGCAGACAGCACTTCTTGCAATGGCTACGGGAACAGGTAAGACAAGGACTGTGCTTGGAATGATTTATAGATTCCTTGATGCTGGGAGATTTAAGAGAATCCTGTATCTTGTCGATAGAACATCACTCGGTGATCAGACTATGGATACATTCAAAGAGGTTAAGCTTAAAGAATTACTTACTTTGAATCAGATGTATGATGTGAAGTCTTTAGAAGATAAAGAATTTGAGAAGGACACCAGAGTGCATATTGCTACTGTTCAGAGCCTTGTGAAACGTATTATGTACAATGAGTCAGATAAGAGTCTTGGAGTATCAGATTATGACCTGGTCATCGTAGATGAAGCGCACAGGGGCTATATTCTGGACAAAGAAATGGGAGATGATGAGGTACTGTATCGTGACCAGAATGACTTCCGAAGTAAGTACAGGGCGGTAATTGATTATTTTGATGCAGTAAAAATTGCACTTACAGCAACGCCAGCTCTTCATACAACAGAGATATTTGGAAAGCCTGTATATTCATATGATTATCGTACAGCAGTCATCGATGGATTTCTGGTTGACCATGATGCACCGCATATTATCAAAACAAAGTTATCAGAAGAGGGAATCAGCTTTGAGAAAGGTTCAACAGTACCGATATATGATCCTGTTACAAATGAAATTACAAACAGTTCAGAATTGGAAGATGACCTGAAATTTGAAGTTGAAGATTTCAATAGGCGAGTGGTTGACAAAAGCTTTAATGAGACAGTCTTACAGGAAATTGCAAAGGATATTGATCCTAACGAAAAAGGGAAAACTCTTATCTTTGCAGTAGATGATGCTCATGCAGATATGATTACTCAGATATTAAAAGATTACTACACGAATCTTGGAATCTCTGAGGAAGCGGTAATGAAGATTACCGGATCAATTGAAAATGGTAATGCTGTAAAGATAAAGGAAGCCATTCGGAGATTTAAGAATGAAACATATCCTAATATCGTTGTTACAGTAGATTTATTGACAACAGGTATTGATGTAGAGGAGATAGAGAATCTTGTATTCATGAGAAGTATCCGTTCAAGAATCTTGTTTGAACAGATGCTTGGTAGAGCTACCAGATTATGTTCTGAAATAGGAAAGACACATTTTGAGATATATGATGCAGTAGGTGTCTATAATGCGTTAGAACCTGTTTCCACAATGAAACCAGTAGTAGCCAATCCAGCAACTACATTTGATGATTTAATTGATGGTATTGATTCATTAGATACCGACAGGGCAAGGAAAAACCAGATTGACCTTATCGTTGCCAAAATGCGTAGGAATAAATCACAGATGAGTGATAAGTACAGAGCACGATTTGAGCAGATAACTGGAGGTTTGACGCCAGAGAAATTTATAGAGAAAATTCATAGTATGCCGGTCGATAAGGCAATTGAAACTGTAAAGAATAACAGGCAGGCGTTTGAATATGTCAAGAGGATGCCAAAGGAAAGAGAAAAGTTCATAAGTGATGAGCCGGACGAGCTTCGTAGTCATACCAGAGGATATGGTGATGCTACAAGGCCAGAGGACTATCTAAAAGAATTTAGAGATTTTATAGATAATAATATCAATGAGATAGCAGCTTTGAATATAGTTGCTACACGTCCAAAGGAATTAACAAGACAGTCACTAAAGGATTTGAAGATTATCCTTGATGGCAAGCATTTCAACGAGACTATGCTGCAGACAGCATGGAAAGAAATGACAAATGAAGATATTGCAGCGGATATCATAAGCTTTATTCGTCAGCGTAGCATTGGAGATGCTTTGATTAGTAAAGATGACCGTATACATAACGCCATTGTAAAGACAAAGGCTAATCATCCGGAGCTTAGCAAAATTCAGTTAGGATGGTTGGATAGGATTGAAGCCCAGCTTCTTAAGGAGGTAGTGCTTAACAGAGAGACTTTTGATTCGGATGCATTTAAGAACAAAGGTGGTTATAATGCGGTAAACAAGGCATTTGGGCAGAAATTAGATGAGTTTATTGATGAAATCAATGGATATATGTATTCAGCATAAATTACAAGGAGAGAATGATAGATGACAAATCAGGAAATAGTAGCAAAGTTGTGGAATCTCTGTAATGTTCTTAGAGATGATGGTATTACATATCACCAGTATGTTACAGAACTTACTTACATCTTGTTTTTGAAGATGGCAAAGGAAACAGGAACCGAGGATAAGATTCCAGAGAAATACCGCTGGGATAGATTAGCAGAAAAAGATGGACTTGCGTTGAAAAATTTCTACGAGGACTTGCTTCGTGAGCTGGGCGAAAAAGGTACAGGTCGTATTCAGGAAATTTATTCAGGGGCAAGAAGTAATATTGAAGAGCCAGCAAACTTAAAGAAAATCATTACAAACATCAATGACCTTGACTGGTATTCTGCAAAAGAAGAAGGACTTGGAAATCTTTACGAGGGATTATTAGAGAAAAATGCAAATGAGAAAAAGTCAGGAGCAGGTCAGTATTTTACTCCGAGAGTACTGATTGATATAATGACAGAATTAATAGCACCTCAGCCGGGAGAAAGATGTAACGATCCTGCATGTGGTACATTTGGGTTTATGATAGCGGCGGATGCATATGTAAAGGCACATACAGATGACCTATTTTCTTTAACTTCAGAACAGCAGGCATTTCAGAAGAATGAGGCATTTACAGGGGCAGAACTTGTACATGAGACTCATAGGCTGGCTCTGATGAATGCAATGCTTCACGATATTGATGGTAAGATATATCTGTGTGATACCTTATCAAATCAGGGGAAACAGATGAACGGATTTGATGTTGTTCTTACAAATCCCCCTTTTGGAACAAAAAAGGGCGGAGAGCGTGCAAACAGAGACGATTTTACATTTCAGACAAGCAATAAGCAGCTTAATTTCTTGCAGCATATCTATCGTTCACTTAAAGCAGATGGTAAGGCAAGAGCTGCTGTGGTACTGCCTGATAATGTATTGTTTGCTGATGGTGAAGGTGAAAGAATTCGTGAAGACCTTATGAATAAGTGTAGTCTCCATACAGTACTTAGACTTCCAACTGGCATATTTTATGCACAGGGTGTAAAGACAAATGTTCTTTTCTTTACTAGGGGAACAACCGATAAAGGTAATACGAAGAAAGTTTGGTTTTATGACTTAAGAACAAATATGCCTTCATTTGGCAAAACCAATCCATTAAAGGCAGAGCATTTCGATGGATTTAAGGATGCATATACAGCAGAGGACAGGAAAAGTATATCGGATGAGAGATGGAGTTGCTACACATATGATCAGATATCAGAGGAAGGGAAGAATCATAGCCTTGATCTCGGATTGATTAAGGATGATTCTGTACTGGATTATGATGATTTGCCAGACCCTATTGAATCGGGGGAAGAATGTATTGCTCAGCTTGAGGAAGCAGTTGATTTGCTTATAAGTGTAGTAAAAGAGCTTAAGGCTCTGGAAGGAGCTGAGTGATATGGCGAAGGCAAAGAAAGCTAAGATAGCAATAGAAGATGTACTGTTGCCAATAGATGAACATCCATATGAAATACCACAAAACTGGTGTTGGGTTAAGCATAATGGTGTATTAGACATTTCTGGAGGTTCACAACCAGCAAAATCTTATTTTATCTCTGAACCAACAGAAGGATATATTAAGCTGTATCAGACAAGAGATTATGGAGATAATCCTGTTCCTGTATATATACCAGAAAAATATGCGACAAAGACCACGCTTGAAGGCGATATCCTTTTGGCTCGCTATGGTGGGTCGTTAGGTAAAGTGTTTAGAGCTCATGAAGGTGCATATAATGTTGCGTTAGCAAAAGTCATAAAATTATATCCTGATTTAATTGATGACGAGTATTTATATAAGTATTATTTTACTCAGTTTTATCAAGATTTTTGCGTTAAAGCAAGTAAAGGAAGAAGTGCACAAGCTGGATTTAATCGTGATGATATGAACAATATACCATTTCCATTGCCTCCATTAGCCGAGCAGAGACGTATTGTTGAGCAAATTGAGGGCTTGTTTTCTAAGCTTGATGAAGTAAAAGAAAAGATTGAATGTTTATTGGATAGCAAAAAAGTAAGATGTAATTCAGTGCTAAACAAAGCCTTTACAGGAAAATTAACAGCAAAATGGAGAGAAAATAATAATATAAAATTTGAGACATGGGAATACATAAATTTTGAAAAAATAATTGTAGAAGGGCCTCAAAATGGAATGTATAAACCCAAAACTTCTTATGGAAGCGGAACGAAGATACTAAGAATAGACTGTTTTTATGATGGCAAATTGGAGCCTTGGGAGAAACTAAAACGATTAGAAATAACTGACGAAGAGAAACATACCTATTTGCTTTCTGTTAATGATATTGTTGTGAATAGAGTTAATAGTATGCCGTACTTAGGAAAGTCAGCACTTATTCGTAAATTACCAGAGCAATGTGTATTTGAAAGTAACATGATGCGTATTAAAATTAATATTCGAAAAGCAAATCCAGAGTACGTTATAAGATATTTGAATAGTTCTATTGGACTACAGGAACTTCGTAAAAATGCCAAGCAGGCAGTCAACCAAGCGAGTATTAATCAGCAGGATGTAAAGATGGTAAAAATTGCATTACCATCATTGGAAGAGCAAAACGAAATTGTTAAAATAATTACATCTATATCTAATAAAGATGAGGCTATTTTAAATAAAGCTGAAGCGGTTATTGAAGAAATTGATTTGATGAAAAAATCAATTCTTGCTAAAGCGTTTCGTGGTGAACTTGGTACTAATATTTCGAAGGAGAAAAATTCGATTGAAGTACTTAAAAAATTAATTGAGGAGACCAGCTATGAAAAGTCAACCATAGATTAGTAAAAAATTTCTTTTTCATATCGGTGGTAAAAAAGGGTAACTTTAATAGA
>OFMS01001155.1_pt1 | contig 20201 bp, 16 predicted proteins | sample 1541871 | NCBI WGS metagenome assembly OFMS01 (sample SAMN04209251, study PRJEB22552) | human gut metagenome | biome: gut; material: feces | host: Homo sapiens | place: USA: Oklahoma
AAGAGGAGCCTCGCGCCGTCCGCGTCGAGCGGCAGAGCGCGCCATGCGCCCGCTCGATGTCGTGGATGAGCAGCGACCCGGGCGCTATCCTTCCGCCCATGGCCTTCCTCACGCGCGCCGAGCTGGGCTTCCCGCGGCCGCAGACTACCGCGACCGGGTTCTTGTGGACGTCGATGGCGACGCAGATGCACAGCTTCTGGCGGGACAGGCCGCGCTTCCTGGCCTGCCCGTAGCCCTTGGAGAGGTCGGTGTCGTCCCACCAGTCATTTTCCGATGTGGCCTGTTGGCTCGCCGTGCAGATCGGAGCGGTCACGTCTGTTGTTTTGTAGGCCTTTCGTATTTGATAGAGCTTCAAACCTCCGCTGACGATGCATCTGGTGCTTATGCCTTAACTGCGAAAGTGGATTTACAACATAATCGAGTTATCGGCTTGGATTATTGACAGGATTTCGATTTAACAATGCTTGAAACCGTCTGTGACAAAAACATCCATTGGTCCGAAATAATACATATCGAATCTCGTATTTCCGATACTATCTAATTGGACTGTTGCTCATGGAGGGTCGTATGAAGCGTATTTCATGTTTGCTATCTCTTGTCGCTGCTATTTTCTTTCTTGTATGTACTCCGGCGATTGCTGAAAACTCGATAACAGGAATAGTGAGGAATGCCGCATCTGTTTCTTATGCTGCCCCCTCCGACCCGTGCGCTCCTGCGCCCCGGGCGGAGGCGACCGGGGACGGCGAGGTGACCCTGAGCTGGGAGCCCGTCCCGGGCGCCGAGCGCTACGCCGTCGCCGAAGCGTTCTCGAACGGAACCTACAGCACCTTCACGAAGGACCTGACCGGGAACTCATACACCGTCACCGACCTCCCCAACGGCTACGACCACGACTTCCTCGTGCAGGCCTACGTGAACGGCCGCTGGTCCTCCTTCGGCCCCGCGAGCCTCGTCCGCTGCAGGCCCGAGGGGACCGTGAGGCCCTCGCCCGCGGCTACCGCCGGCGACGGGCGCGTCGAGCTTTCGTGGGGCCGCGTCCCGGGCGCCACTCAATATGTTGTTTGGTGTTCAAATGGCAAGTCGTATAGGTTGAAATCAAATCAAACTAGCATTGAAATAAAGGGATTGAAAAATGGTGAAGAATACTCGTTCTATGTTAGAGCGAGGATTTACGAGTGTCTAACGGCCCTTGAGGACACTGACTACATCACCTGCATGCCGTATTCTCTCGTTTCTCCTAAAGTTGGCGTTTCCAGTGTTGGCGATGGATCGGTTAGTCTTAAATGGAGCCCCATCGCCGGTGCATCTCGATATGCAATTGCATATAAGGCTGGAAGCGGTTACAAGACTGTTACCTACGATTGCTCTAGCGATGAGTTCACGGTGAGCGGTCTTATCAATGGCCAGAAGTATTCATTTATTGTTCAGGCTTGTATCGATGGAAGATGGTCTCCGTTTGGGAGCAAAGACCTTGTAGCCGCCATTCCCGAAGACCCAAATGCCCCGAAGCCTCATTTGGAGAAAACTACATCGACCTCTTGTGTGCTTTCGTGGAATCAAATTCCTGGAGCAGAGAGGTACGCGGTTGCTCTTAAGACTGGAAATAGCTACAAGACGTATTCCCTTGATGTCAAAGAGTCCTCGTATCTGGTTTCCGGCTTGAATCCTGGCAAGACTTACCGTTTTCTTGTGCAAGCATTTGTAAATGGGAGGTGGAGTTCTTCTTCGGATACATATTTATGTGAAGCGGTTCTTGAGGACGTCCGTTCCCCTCAAAATGTTAAGGCCACTTGTCCTGGGGATGGAAAAATACAGCTTACTTGGGATTTTGTTCCCAATGCAACGAGGTACGCGATTGCAGAATATAAGAATGGTTCATATGTAACGTTCACGACTAATTGCTTGGCGACTAGTTATACGGTTTCTAATCTTACGAATGGGCGTGTTCACAAGTTTCTTGTGCAAGCTTACGTAGATGGGGCCTGGTCTGCCTACGGTGACGCACTGCTTGTGGATGCAGTTCCACACGGTGTGATTGTTCCTCGTGTAACTGGTAAGGCTGGAGATCTTTGTGCAAATCTGTCTTGGGACAGGGTGTCAGGTGCCACTCGTTATGCCGTCGCCGTTAAGACGAGTAACGGGTATAAAACATACACTTATAACTGTACCGGCAATTCGTACAGGGTTGAAGGACTAAATGGCGGACAGACCTATCGGTTTGTCGTTCAGGCATATCTCGACGGTATCTGGTCACCTTTTGATGAGGGTGATCTGGTTAGCGTAAAACCAACGGGCACGAATGACACGGTATTTGGCATTCCACGTCTATCCGTTGTTAATTGGCTGACGAGCCGTCAATACAATGGCTATTATCTTGGCACTCGATATTCGAGTGGCTTTTCGTACCAGACTTGCTTGTATCCTAACGGCGCTCCTGGCCCTGGGGGATATACTGGCATGAACTGCACGGGCTTCGTTGCACATGTATTTAGATCTCTTGGCGTAAACGTTGATGCCGTTGCGGCGAATAATAATCACACCCCGTGGGGCGCGGGACCCGGAGGTGGCGGTTACATTAATGCTTGGCGCTGGTACGGTTATGCTATTGATTCTGGCTGTAAGGTATATCATTTCAACACTGTTGCCGATATGTTGAACAGTGGGTTGGCTCAGAAAGGCGATGTTATTTTCTTTAAAACGGATGGTTCAATTGATTGCCATATTGGTTTTTTCTGGGGGGATAATTCGCATGATAATAAGATGTGGCACCAGATTCTGCCCGGTAATTTGATTGGACCTTGTTTTAATAACGCAAATAAAAGCGAAACTCGGCAGCAGTGTGTTCTCATTAAATAGCTTTAGCAGTAGTGTGATGATTGCGGTTACTTCGATTTGACGGTTCGCTTGATCGAATGCATCATAAGTAGGTTATTAAACTCAACCTAAGGTTTGTCATGGATTTCTCTGTCGTAATTCCTGTTTATGGATGTAAAGAGGCGCTGCCCGAACTGCATCAGCGAATTGTTGACGTGTTTGAGGGTATGGGTGCCTCATTCGAGCTTGTGCTTGTGGACGACCATGATCCATACGATTCATGGTCAGTCGTGCAATCTATTTGTGACAATGATGACCGCGTGTATGGAATCAAGCTCGCACGCAATTTTGGCCAAATTCGCGCGATTACTGCTGGTCTTGATTGCTGCCATGGTGACTGGGTCGTTGTTATGGACTGCGACCTTCAGGACAGGCCCGAGGCCATTCCCCAACTTTATAACAAAGCCCTTGAAGGCTATGACGTTGTTTTCGCCAAAAGAGTCGAGCGAAAAGATAGTGCTTTGACCAAGATGCTATCTCGAGCCTTTTATAAGGTGTATGAGTATTTTACTGATGGCAGTTACGATCCCTCGCTTTGCAATTTCAGCATTGCTCGTCGCGCGGTAATCACTCAGTATTGTTCAATGCGTGAGCATAACCGCGGGTACACGATGTTCATTAAGTGGCTTGGGTTTAGACAGACCGCGATTGAAATAGTTGGTGACGAGCGCTTTGCGGGCGAATCTTCTTATAGTTTTAAGAAGAAGCTTAATATGGCGTTTGAGCTCATCACTGCGCAGTCTAATAAGCCGTTAAAGTTTGCCGTTAATGTTGGTTTTGCTATGGCATTCGTCGCGCTGCTCATTCTCGTGGCTGCGATCATTCAAAAGCTATGTGTTCCGGGCATTCAGGTTGGGTGGACGAGTCTCCTTTGTTCAATCTTCTTTATGGGTGGACTCATTTTGTCTGCTATTGGAATTGTTGGGCTGTACGTCGGTAATATTTTTACCGAGGTTAAAAATAGACCTTTGTACGTAATTGAAAAAGAATGTAACGGAAAGGATGAATAGGCTATGGTAATTGTAATTGGTGCAACGAGCTTTATTGGTATGTATACCGTCGACGAGCTTGTCAAATCGGGCAAACAGGTTATTGCTACCGGTAGAAATGAACGGCTTCGTCCTTTTCTTGAGAGCATGGGCGCCGAGTTCGTGAGCCTCGATATTACAAAGCCCGAAGATTTTTCAAAACTCCCCGTGGATAACGTCGATGGGGTGATTCTTTTGGCCGGACTTCTTCCTGCCAATGCGACTGCAGATTTGGTTAACGAAGAGAATGCGGCTGATTACGTTAAGGTAAACACTCTGGGTACAGTAAATGTGCTTGAGTATTGTAGGACTAATGGTATCAAGAAGATTATTTCCGCCACTACTTACGGTGATGTATCCGGCGCGTGGAAAAAGAATCATGCTATTACCGAGGACGAGCCCAGGAATTTCTCCTTTACTGGTGATCATGCCGTTTATACCATCACGAAGAATGCTGCCAATGATTTGATTGAGTATTATTCGCAGCAACATGGTCTTCAAGGGGCGGTGTTCCGTTTCCCTCCGGTTTACGGCGTTGGACCTCATGGCACGATCTTAGTCGATGGTAAGCCCTATAAGTCTGCTATTCAGGTCTGGATCGAAAAGGCCGCGGCCGGACAGGATCTCGAGATATGGGGAGACCCGCATATCTCACGAGATATTATTTATGTCAAGGACGTTGCCCGAGCATATCGAATGGCTTTGGAAAGCGATTTGACACATGGGCTTTATAATATGACGAGCGGAGTTCCTTTGGAACTTGAAGATCAGGCGCGTGCGGTCATCGAGGTGTTTGGCGACAGTTCTAAATCCAAGATTGTCTACAGGCCGGATCTTAAGAACAATACCCCTTCTTTTTTGTTTGATATGGGAAAGGCTGAGCGAGATTTCGGCTTCGTTCCGGCTTATCGAGACTATCATTCGATGATGCTCGATTATAAGGCAGAGATGGAAAGCGGCCGCTGGAGTGATTTCGAGAAGAATTCTTCGGCTAATTGGGAGAAGTAAAGATGCAAAAAAAACTTGCCATTATCGGCGCGTCTGATTTCCAAAACCCATTGATTCTTAAGGCTAAAGAACTTGGCTTTGAAACACATGTCTTCGCATGGAAGTGCGGCGATATTGGCGAGAGCAGTGCTGACTATTTTTATCCCATCAGTATTACTGAGATTGATCAAATTGCAGAAAAATGCAAATCTATCGGCGTTGACGGAATATGCTCTATTGGCACGGATCTCGGAAACATTACTGTATCCAAAGTTGCCGATAAACTCGGTCTTTGTGCCAACTCTCTGGAGTGCATTGAGCTGTCCACGAATAAGCACTTAATGCGCGAGGCATTTTTCCAGAACGGAGATCCGTCTCCCAGGAGCTATCAAGTAACCGATGTGTCGGATGCTGAGAATCTGAATCTGGCTTATCCGATTATTGTGAAGCCTGTTGACCGGTCTGGTAGCCGTTGCATTACTAAACTTCAATCTCCGCAAGGGCTTGAGGATGCCGTTTGTTCTGCGATCGACGTTTCCTTTTCGAAGGCTTGCGTTGTTGAGGAGTTTTTCGCTGGGATTGAATACAGCGTCGAATTCATTACCTGGAAGGGCGAGCATCACTTTCTTGCGCTAACCAGAAAGTATACAACTGGGTCTCCGCATTTTATTGAAACCGGACATCTGCAACCTGCCCCTGTTTCCGATTCGTTGCGCTCTAAAATAATGGGGGTTGTTTCTCATGCCCTGGATTCTCTGGGAGTTGAATTCGGCGCTTCTCATTCGGAGATTTTGGTTAATGAGAATGAGGATATTCGCATTGTTGAAATTGGCAGCCGAATGGGTGGAGATTGTATCGGCAGTGATCTTGTAGAGCTGTCAACAGGCATTGATTTCTTAGGTGCAGTAATTTCTGTTGCTATTGGGCAGGAGCCTGATCTGAGTGTATCGGAGCATTCTGAATGCGCCATGATTCGATTTATTTTTGATGGTGAAGACTTAGCGATGCTTCGAGAGGCGGAATGCGATAGGTCTGTGAGAGTCGAGCGCAGCTCCGTTGACAATGACATGGAGCATGAAATTGTCGATAGTGGCAGTAGATACGGCTTCTACATCCTGACTGCAGATTCGATGGTTAATTTGGAAAAGTACCTGCCGAAACGAGGCGCATAGAGAATGAAAAATGCTCGCGTTTTCTTAGCACTTCATCTGCTATTGGTTTTGTATTCTTGTAGCGGTATCTTAAGCAAGCTTGCGGCAGACTATCCTTTTCTGTCTTTCGGTTTTTGTGTCTGCTACGCCGGAATAATTATGCTGCTTGGCATTTATGCTATTTGCTGGCAACAAATTATTAAACGGTTGCCATTGACGACAGCCTATGCCAATCGTGCCGTTACAGTTGTATGGGGCATGGTATGGGGTGTTATTGTCTTTAAGGAGCAACTCGGCTTCCTTCAGGTTTCGGGCGGCATTATTGTATTAATCGGCGTTGCTTTGTTTGCCTCTTCGGATTCCGATGCTGCTTAGGAGGATTGTACTGTGGATTTTCGATACGCCCTCCTTCTTCTCCTCGGTGTTTTTATTAGCGCAATATCTCAGGTAATGCTAAAGAAAGCAGCTCTTAAAACATATGACAGCAGAATTAGAGAGTATTTGAACCCTCTTGTAATCTGTGCTTATGTCCTTTTCGTTTGCACCACGTTTCTATCGATTTTCGCATATAAAGGGATTCCCCTGTCTATGGGCCCATTGCTGGAGGCTACTAGTTACATATATGTGACAATATTCGGTATTACGATTTTTCATGAGAAAATGTCTCGGCGGAAGTGGATATCACTGCTTCTTATTTTGCTTGGGATCGGACTATATTCATTTGGAGCTGCTATATGATAAATTTTAATCTCCCGCCTTATGTAGGCACGGAAATGGAGTATGTTCGAGAGGCCTGTGCTGTCAATCGTAAGATTTGTGGTGATGGTCCTTTTACCAAAAAATGTAGCGAATGGCTCGAGAACCGATTTGATTCCAATAAGATTCTGCTAACGACTAGTGGTACGAGCGCGCTTGAGCTTGCAGCAATCTTATGCGACCTACATCCTGGCGATGAGGTGATTCTGCCTAGTTTCACTTTCTCTTCTACTGCTACGGCATTTCAAATGGTCGGTGCCACTTTGGTGTTTGTTGATGTGTGCCCTGACACAATGAATATTGATCCCGATGCCATTGAGAGGGCGATAACTGATAAAACCAAAGTTATCGTTCCTGTGCATTATGCTGGCGTTGCGTGTGACATGGATCGTATCATGGATATTGCCGCGCGTAATGACTTGTTAGTTGTTGAAGATGCGGCACAGGGTGTTTTGAGCTCGTATAAGGGCAAGGCGCTTGGCACCATTGGCCATTTTGGTTGCTATAGTTTCCACGAAACAAAGAACTATTCGATGGGCGAAGGCGGCGCGCTTTCTATCAATGATTCGCGTTACTGTGATCGAGCTGAAATTATTCGTGAAAAGGGAACTAATCGCCAGCGCTTTTTCAGGGGCCAGGTCGATAAATATACATGGGTCGATCGTGGATCTAGCTATTTGCCTTCTGATATGAATGCTGCCTATCTTTGGGCGCAGCTGGAGCATGCTGATGAAATCAATGACAATCGTCTTTCATCTTGGCGTTTTTACTACGATTCGTTGAGGCCGCTTGCTGAAGACGGAAAGATTGTACTCCCGTATATTCCTGAGGGCTGTGAGCATAATGCCCACATGTTTTACATTAAGTGCAAGGATCTCAAGGAGCGCAGCGATCTCATTTCTTATCTTAAGGAGCATGGTGTTCAGGCTGTCTTCCATTACATTCCTTTGCATGATGCGCCTGCAGGCAAGATGTTTGGTCGTTTTGAGGGAGAGGACAGGTTTACCACCTCTGAAAGTAATAGGCTTGTCAGGTTGCCCATGTACTATGGTTTAAGTGAAGGCGACAGACAGCATGTTGCCGACTCCGTTCTATCCTTTTACGCCACTCGATAGAAATTTAAAGGCGGCTCTTGGCCGCCTTTTCCTTTTAAGGACTGCATATGCTTAAGAGAATTCAGCACTATTTGCTGCCCGTATTCGTGGCCGCATTTTTTCTATCGCTGCCCCTCATTTATCCCGTTAACGTGTTTGCTGATAGTTTAGAGGTAGATGATCTTTCGTTTATTTATATCGAGAAGGATCACGTTGACCTGGGAGATACGCAAAGAGTTGCTTTGGGTTTCGATGGAACGGTGCTGGACGAGCCTGTCGCCTTGTATTGTGCCAATGCTGAGACTGAAGGCCTTGTTCGATTGAGTGTAACCTCCAGAGTTGACGGCACATATCTTTTCTCTTCGAGCTTTTCTAGCGCTGGCGCTTTTTCTCTCTTTAAAGTTGAGTATGCCTCTGGCGCAACGCGGTATTTTTCCGATGATATTTCTAATCAGATGTTTAGCGTTGGCGACATGCCGGCACCATATAGACTGCTGTCTGATGATTCCTCGGATGACCAGCTTGACTCGGTGTTTACTAATGGCATGGGCTCTTCGTATGATTCCTTGGAATCTGCGGTTGGTGCTGTTTCGGAAAGCTCGGCGCGTGTTCGTAATTGGGTTTTTGTTCTGGATGCAGGTCATGGAGGCTGGGACTCCGGCGCTGTCGGAAATGGTCTTCGTGAAAAGGATCTTACCCTGCAAATAGCGCGATATTGCCGGGATGAACTTCAGAAATATGCTGGCGTTCGAGTTATTATGACGCGAGATTTCGATACTTCCGTTACTGGTGTTGCCAACACTACAAATGAGCTGATTGCCCGCGCTCAGATTGCAAGAGACAACAATGCTTCTTTATTTATGAGTTTTCATATCAATTCAGGTGGCGGTACAGGAGCGGAAATCTGGATTCCGAGGCAAGCTAGTTGGTATTCTTCATTTAATGAGCTTGGCGAGTCTTTGGGGCAAGATGTTCTGAGCAGGCTTGCATCCGTTGGTCTTGTTAATCGTGGGACAAAAAACGATTATTATGATTTAAATGGCACGCAGCTTTATTATCCTGATGGTAGCAACGCTGATAGTCTTTCTGTAATTAGAAATTGTCGCCAGTACGGCATCCCTGCAGTTCTGGTCGAACATGGCTTTATCGACAATGGATATGACGCAGGACTTTTGGCTAATTCGCTGTATCTCCAAAAAATGGGCCAGGCGGACGCTTTGGCTATTGCTAATCAGTTTGGGCTGTCAAAGGAAGTTAAGCCAGATCCTGTCGTCTCCGAGATGCGTGATGGCAAAATTAAATTGAGCTGGTCGCCTGTTCCTAATGCAACAAAGTACGCGATTGCTTTATGCAACAATGACGGCACCTTCAACACCTACACACTCGACTGCACTGATACTGCCTTTGGAATCGATAATCTTGTAAACGGATCAACTTATTCATTCCTTGTTCAAGCTTATGTAAATGGCCACTGGAGCACTTTTACATCGGATGACTTCTTAACTTGTAAACTTGTCCCTGCCCCCGAGGCCACGGCCGAGGCGACCGGTGACGGAGAGGTCACCGTGTCCTGGAAGGCCGTCGCCGGCGCCGAGCGCTACGCCGTCGCCGAGAGGCTCCCGGGCGGCTCCTACAGGACCTACACGCTGGACGAGAAGGGCACCTCCTACAAGGTCGCCGACCTCGCCAACGGCGTCGCCCACCGCTTCCTGGTCCAGGCGCGGGTCAACGGCTCCTGGTCGTCGACCGCCGACGGCTACCTGTGCTCCGCCGCCCCGTCGGGCACCGTCAGGCCCAAGGTCTCTGCAAAGGCCGGCGACAGGTCGGTCGAGCTCTCCTGGGGCCACGTGCCCGGCGCGACCCGCTACGCGGTCGCCGTCCGCCAGGGGTCCGGCTACAAGACCTACACGCTCGACTGCGGCAAGGAGTCCTACACCGTGACGGGGCTGTCCAACGGCAGGTCCTACAGCTTCCTGGTCCAGGCCTGGAACGGCTCGTCCTGGTCGTCCTTCTCGGAGTCCGACCTGGTGGCGTGCACAACTTTGGGCACTCCGATTATGGGCAAGTCGTCTGCAACGGTTACAAATATGGTTTCGCTCTATAACTCAACTGGATATTCGTATCCGTCGATTTATGCTTCGAAAGGGGCGTCGTCTATCGAGGACTATTGCCAGCTCGTGCTAGAAGAAGCCAATGCCGAGGGTGTTAAGGCTGAAATATTGTTTGCCCAGGCAATGCTCGAAACTGGATGGCTTCAATTTGGCGGCAGCGTAAAAGCGTCACAGTGCAACTTTGGTGGCATTGGTGCAGTGAATGCCACCGCTGGCGGTGCATCATTTGATGATGTTCGAACCGGCCTTCGCGCCCAGGTCCAGCATTTAAAGGCTTACGCATCGACAGAGCCTTTAAAAAACGCTTGCGTCGATCCTCGATTTGAAAAAGTCGAACGCGGCGTTGCGCCCTGCGTTGAGGATTTAAACGGACGCTGGGCGGTGCCCGGTGATGGTTACGGGCAGCGTGTTTCATCTTTGGCCGCTAGGGTTTGTCTCTGATTGCTTTGTCATAGTGCCTTTTATTGGTTAAGTAGGTTCAGGTTGAATACATCAAGAATATCCAAAAAAGCAAATGCCTTTTGTTTGGCACTCGTTCTTACGGTGTTTTGTTTTATCAGTATCTGGTGGGCATATCATCTACCTATGTCATCTGCGCCTGATGAGCATATGAGGCTACAGGTACCTTTGTTTATTGCAGAGAATGGTTATTTGCCAAGAGGGGATGACCCCTCAATCATAAATGAGACTTGGGGCACTTCATATGCATTTAGCGTATATGGATCTTCATTGATTGCGGTTCCGTTTATCTGTGCTGCAAAGCTACTGGTCCCCAACTCAGCTGCAATGCTCGTATTTGCTGCAAGAGTGTCGAACTGTCTTCTCGCTGTGCTAAATGTTTTTTGCATCTATCTAATTGGGAAAAAACTCAATTTAGGAAATACAGTATCGATTCTAGCTGCCATTTTATTTGCCTTTTTACCACAAAATGTGTTCCTTGCTGCTTATTTCAATTCTGAACAGCTGGAGTTTCTTTCGACAAATCTTGTAATAGTTCTTTGTTTGAATGCACGGAAGAACCGATGGAACTATAGAAGCTGTTTCTTCCTGGGTTGCGGTTTGGGGGTTCTTGCGCTCTCTTACTATTACGCCTATGGGGCGATAATCGCAGCAATCGTATTCTATTTCTGTACGATTAAAAAGGATTTTTCTTTGCGGACGAAATCCGACTACCTATCAGTTATTCTCTATCGCCCTCTAACGGTATTTTTTGGTTCATTTTTAATCTGTGGGTGGTTCTTTATTAGAAATGCGTTGTTATATCACGGAGATTTTATTGGAATGCCAACGAGCTCTAAAACATCCGAGATATATGCTGTCGACGGATTTAAGCCATCGCAGCGCGGTACTTTGCGACAGCAGGGCTATTCGCCTATCTGCTTATTTACGCAATTGAACTATTCAGTGTATTGGCCTTTGTCTGTTGTGCGGTCGTTTATAGGTACTTTTGGATATATGAGCATCTTCGTTGGCAACACGTCTTTAGTGCTGTATCTGCTGCTATTCGTTCCGTCGCTTGTTATTGGGCTTGTGCGTCGCCAGTTCACCACCAAGCAAACCGGCGATTATTCAATGTATATTCCAAGTCTGCTCATTGTTGTTACTCCATTTCTTTTGTCAGTCTACTATTCATGGGCCTCTGATTATCAGCCTCAAGGCAGGTATGTAATGGCCGGATTTGGTATTCTGTCTCTACTTTGTGCATATGGACTTATTTCGTTAATTCAAGGTTTTTGGACATTGCTATGCGCAAAGGTCGAAATTAGCTCCTATAAAAAAGATGCCATCGATTCAGTTGAGTGGCGGTGTTATTTATTAATTAACGACCACAGTGATTTTGTCAAACTTGTTAAACTATCTGCTGCGGTAGTCGTAGCATTTTATTTGCTGCTGTTTGTTCGTATCTTTGTCCATTTGATTATCCCGTTACTTTCAAGTGGTATTTTGTAGATCGATTGTTTAACCAGACTTCTCAGTCTGCAGTGCGTTTTGGAGGAATTGTTGAAAGCTAGATTGATTTGTCTCTGCCGAGGCCTCGGTAAAGCGTACTTTGGTTTTTCAACAAATGGTCAGGTTGACACTAGCAAAACCATCGTTGAGGTATTCACGAATCAAGGAAATCAGGTTCCGGTTGGCATTTATAAGTTGACTGGGGAAAACATGTTAATTTTGGCCGTTCCTTTGTTGAACTCTGGTGGGGTAAAAATTTCCATTGATTTGAGTTTAGAAAACGGCGTGGTCGATCATTTATATAGTGGAAGATTAAGTTGGTTTGCCATAAAGTGGCTGTCACGCTTTTATTATAAGTTTAAACGGGACCTAGCTTTTACCTTGCGTGATATCGATCAGCAGGTTTATTCGCACCAAGTTCACGTAAGGCCAGAAATCGCTCTTGAATCGCCTGCCGGTTCTTTAATTGTTAAAGGTGTAGTTTGCGAGCCGTATAACTGTATTCAGTCAGATATCTTTGTTTTGGACGGAAACTGCAATAGAAGCGAGAATGCGGACTTGACTCTTGGTCGTTGCAATACTGTTGCGACTTTCAATCAAAGGCGCTTCGAAACATCTTTTACGCTTCGAATTCCGATGGACGACAGTACTTATACGCTTGTTTCAGTCGGAAATCCTAAAGAAGATCAACCTGGCTTCCTGTGTTTTGATGCTGCCTCCATTCAATATTATCTTTCCACGTTGTCTCCTCTTTTCTATAAGTCTTCTTCTGCCGGTGTTTACGCTTCACTTCATTCCAAGCGGATTGATTATCTTTCTATGCTCGATTTCGATGAGTATGGATTTGTCGGCGGGCCATTGTTTAGTATTGTCGTTCCGTTATTTAGGACTCCCGTTGGTTTTCTGAACGAGATGGTTCAATCTGTCATCGGGCAGGCGTATTCAAATTGGGAACTCATCCTGGTCAATTCCACACCTGATTGTGCTGAGCTGTGTGACGCTTTGGATCAATTGACCGATAAGCGTATTAAGGTTATCACGCTGGATTCGAATAAAGGTATTTCGGGAAATACTAACTTTGGCATTGCTGAAGCAAAAGGTGATTATGTCGTGTTCTTTGATCACGATGATACACTCGATCCGTTTGCCCTTTATAGATACGCAGAGCGAATTCAGGACTGTCCTGATACTGATGCACTGTATTGCGATGAGGACTTTTTGAATGAAGCCGGCGAGTATGTGGCGCCTCACTTTAAGTCGGATTTCAATTTAGACCTGCTTCGAGTGCACAACTATATAACTCATCTGCTTTGCGTTCGCGCCTCGTTCGCTAAAGAACTGATGCTAAGGAAAGAGTTCGATGGAGCTCAAGACTATGATTTTCTACTGCGTTTGGTAGAGAGAACTCAGAGTATCTTTCATGTTCGTGAGGTTCTCTACCATTGGCGAATTAGCGATACGTCAACTGCGAAGAGTGCGGGAAATAAGAACTATGCCGACGATGCTGGCAGAAGGGCATTGCAAGAGCATTTGGATCGCTGTGGTCTGAATGGTACTGCGGAGCTAACTGATTCTGCCTGCTTTTATCATATTTCCTATGGATTGAATGAAGAGCCTTTGGTCAGCATCGTTATCCCGAATAAGGATAGTGTTGAGGTCTTGCGCCGCTGCATTGACTCTATTGAGGAAAAAACTGATTATCGCAACTTCGAGATACTGGTTGTTGAGAATAACAGCACAGAGGGTGCGACGTTCGAGTATTATCGCACCGTTTCCGAGCAATATGAGAACGTTCGCATTGCAACGTGGGATGGACCGTTTAATTACACCGCTATCAATAATTATGGCGTTGGACTGACGTCCGGCAAATACTTGCTGTTCTTGAATAATGACACCGAGGTTATCGAGAGCGGCTGGCTTTCTTCAATGCTGTCTTTCTGTCAGCGTGAGGATGTCGGAGCGGTCGGTGCAAAACTGCTGTATCCAGATGATACGGTGCAACATGCAGGCGTTATGATGATCTACTGTAAAAATGAAGGCGAAATGGGCGGACCTATTCACGTTTTCAATAATCTCGACCGTGATGATCCGGGGTACATGCGTCGAGCCGTTATTTCACAAGACCTAAGCGCCGTAACCGCTGCGTGCATGATGACAAAGCGTTCCGTATTTGAAGAGCTAAATGGGTTTAACGAAAACTTTGAGGTTGCGTTTAATGACGTCGATTTCTGTCTGAGGGTTCGTTCGCTGGACAAGCTCGTTGTTTTCGACGCTGATGCGCTTTTGTATCATTACGAATCCTTTAGTCGCGGATATGAGACCGGTGAGAAGAAAGTTCGATTTATGCGCGAGCAGGGTAAATTGCGCACTGCTTGGGCGGAGTATTATGTCAACGGTGACCCGTATCACGGTCCTATGAGCACTCGATGATGTTTGGATTTTCATGATTGACCAAAACCTTGTTCTCTTTGAGTCGAATCCGGATTTCGCCGACAATTCTCGTGCCCTGTACGATTACATTGTTGAAAATACGAACCTCAAGACGTTTTGGGTTGTTAAGGACCCGGCAATGCTTGAGCCCATGAGGGCTGCTGGTGTTGACTGCGATATTGAGAATTCAGACCGCGCTATCGCTATGGAGCAATGCGCTCATTATCTGGTTACGTCCAGCTTTATGTTTGCGTACAATAAGCGTCCGGGTCAGATTCATGTTTCGGCATGGCATGGTTTTGGTCCTAAGACCATCGGATTTGATGAAGATGCAGCGTCTGAATCAAGTGCGCTTAGGGATTTGAAAGTCATTACGACCCAATGTGATCTTCTGACCACTACGTCCCGCGTGTCGCAGCTCATGATGGCCGGCATGCTTTCTATGGACCCTCGCAAGGTGATGAATTCCGGTTTCCCGAGAAATGATTACCTTTTTACTACTGATGGCAGAAAACTCCTGGAAGACGCTTTGGGAGTTGACTTCGGCACCAGTAAGCTGATTATGTATTTGCCCACGATGCGCAAGGGTCTAAAGGCTGAAGGTGGTCAATTCGATAATAATACCTTCAATTACGAGGATTATGACGCTGCTGGTCTTGATGAGTTCCTGAAGCTGCATGATGCTTATGTAATTGCGAAGATGCACTTTGCTGATGATTCGAGTTTTAATCAAGGTTCCTTTGAGCTTCCTAAAAGGGTTCTATTCCTCGATAGTCTGTCTTTGGGCTCGAAGTTGCTCACTATTTACCATGTTCTTAATGCATTCGATTTATTGATAACTGACTATTCGTCAGTGTATGTAGACTATCTTCTCCTAGATAGGCCTATCGTCTTTTCTTGCCCGGATTACGAAGAATACAAGAAGGACCGAGGATTCATTAGCGATGATCCACGTTGGATGATGCCTGGGGCTTTTGTTAAGTCACAATCCGAGTTGTTGGGTGTGCTTGGTTCGTTTTTTAATGGAGTTGACGATACCGTTTCTTTGCGTGAATCATTTATGCCTGTCATCCATTCTCACAGGGACGCAAGAGCTGCTGAGCGTGTTGTTCAAAGGATGATTGGAGTGGCCAGCACTCGCTCGTGTGACTGTGACAAGGAAATCGGTTCATGCTTTGCGGACTCGAATTCTCCTTTGCGGCAGTATATGAATCTTCGTTCCAAAGCGGAGCTATTTTTAAACTATGGTTCGGGTTTTAATTCTGAAGACGTTCTGTCCATCGAATATACTTCTAACTGTTTTGGGTCTCATGTCAGCCTGACCTTCAATGTTCCTTCTGGCGTTAACGAAGTTCGATTTGACCCCGCCGATGATGGTTCATTTCTATTAAAAGACGTTTCCTTTTCTTTTAACGGAATGCCTTTGATTTGGGATGCGTTAAATGGTTCTGAATCACATTCCAATATCGTATTCTGCGGACTTGACCCTCAGATTCTGGTCTCAGGTTTTGATGGCTCGGCTGGCGAGCTATGTATCAATTTCGACAGATGTGAGCTTGGGGATTCAGCTGGCTATGTTTCATGTCTCATGGAGCATGAACACTCTCTTTCAGATGAGCCCGCGCATTCTCTTTCAGGGCTTTTAAGTCGGGTATTTAGGTTTGGTAGGCATTGACGTGAGACGCGTTATTACATACGGGACGTTTGATTTATTACATTATGGGCATATCAATTTATTAAGGAGGGCCAAGCAGTATGGCGACTATCTAATAGTCGCTTTGTCTACTGATGACTTCAATTGGAATCAGAAGCGAAAGAAGTGCTATTTCTCTTTTGATAAACGTAAGGCCCTTCTTGAGGCGATTCGTTACGTTGACCTTGTAATTCCCGAAGAATCATGGGATCAGAAGGTGACTGACGTGCGTGAATACCATATCGATACGTTTGTTATGGGCGATGACTGGAAAGGCGAATTCGACTTCCTGCAGGATGAGGGCGTTGATGTCGTTTACCTGCCACGTACGCCGGAAGTTTCTACCACTCAAATTAAACGCGATCTTAAATCCTAGCTGTCGGCAAGGTTCTTGTGCGAATTTAGCATAGTGGGAATATTGATAATAAAATTAGCTTGATGGTTTGATTTCTGTTAGAAAGGTTCTTCAACCATGAAGGGCATCATCCTCGCCGGCGGGTCCGGCACCCGCCTGTACCCGCTCACGCTCGTGACCTCCAAGCAGCTGCTGCCGGTCTACGACAAGCCCATGATCTACTACCCGCTGTCCACCCTCATGCTGGCGGGCATCCGGGACATCCTGGTCATCTCCACGCCGACCGACCTGCCCAACTTCGAGCGCCTGCTCGGGGACGGCTCGCGCTACGGCGTGAACCTGTCCTACGCCGAGCAGCCCAGCCCGGACGGCCTGGCGCAGGCGTTCACCATCGGCGAGGAGTTCATCGCCGGCGAGCCGTGCGCCCTCGTGCTTGGCGACAACATCTTCTACGGCAACGGCCTGTCGCGCCACCTGACGCGCGCCGTCCAGAACGCCGAGTCGGGCCGCGCCACGGTCTTCGGCTACCACGTGGACGACCCCGAGCGCTTCGGCGTCGTGGAGTTCGATGCGCAGGGGAGGGCCGTCTCCATCGAGGAGAAGCCCGAGCGCCCCAAGAGCTCCTACGCCGTCACCGGCCTGTACTTCTACCCGGGCGACGTGGCCGCCAAGGCGCATAGGGTCGAGCCCTCCGCCCGCGGCGAGCTGGAGATCACCACGCTCAACCAGATGTACCTGGAGGAGGGGACGCTGTCCGTCGTGACCCTGGGCCGCGGCTACGCGTGGCTGGACACCGGCACCATGGAGTCACTCCACGAGGCCGCTGAGTTCGTCCGCGCCGTGGAGCACTCCCAGGACCTGCCCGTGTCCGTCCCCGAGGAGATCGCCTGGGAGAACGGCTGGATCACGACAGCCGAGCTGGAGGAGGCCGCGAAGGCCTACGGCAAGTCGGTCTACGGCCAGCACCTCAAGAAGGTCGCCGCCGGCGAGATCGTCAACAGCCCGCGCGAGTACTAGCGCTGTCTTGCTTTCTTTTAGGGGTCACCGTTTATCTGGTGGCCCCTTTCGTTATGATTATGTTGACCGCAAAGATAATATGATTGGGAGTGGATGTGTTAAGCGTCTACTTTGGCGATATGCCAGAAGCGATTTACAACACAGCGACATATTTCAAAAACTCTTACCGGTCTTCTTGGATCACGGACCCTTATGCGGTTTCGATCATTAAAGATGTCGATCGATCGGATGTTGTCTCCGAAAATGTCATTGAAAGCCCCGTGCTTGGGTCTATCTCTCCACTTCAACTTTCTGGTGGCGTGAAAACGTTGCTGCTCATGAGGTTCGATCGAAAGCATATTTATAATGCTTCGACCTGTGGCGATAACTGCGCTAAGTGGATTCTCGACATGGCGAAAGACCGCAAGCTCGTTATCAACCTCTATCACGTGATGGACTTTGGTCGCGAGGATTTTAAAATCAAAGTCGTGAACAGCGGACGCATTGCCCATAACATGGCCGAGCTGATTCATGAGTCGATTCCGTATCTGTAGGTGCTGCTTATGAACGGTTCGCATCTCGTTAAGATTTCCCGCCGCAGGGGAACAAAATATACCTTCACCATTAAGCGGAATATCACTATCGTACGTGGCGATAGCGGCACGGGGAAGACGACGCTGTTCGATATGGTCGCTGACTACATGCGCATGGGCGAGCAGTCTGGCGTTTCCTTGCAATGCGATTGTCCCTGTGTTGCCCTGACCGATTATGACTGGAGAAACCATCTTTCGTCTGTCCATGATTCGATCGTATTCGTCGATGAGGGATTAAAGGAGATCCATTCCGATGAATTCGCTCATCATGTGTTGTATTCCTCGAACTACTTCGTGCTGATCTCAAGGGCTGACTTTCCCAATCTTCCGTATAGCGTGGATGAGATTTACAAGATTAAAACGAGTGGAAAATACCACTCCTTCGTACCCATTTATCAAGATCGAGGGAATCACCGATATGCTCTTTCCCGGTCGGCGCTAAAACAGGACTTTTCTATTCTTCTATGCGAGGACAGTAAGTCTGGTTTTCAGTTCTTTGAACGGCATTTCGCTGACAGTGAGCTTACCTGTGCTTCGGTTATGACGAACAGCGCGATTTTGGGGTGGTTGGATCGGCATCTCGACGATCGCGTGTTTGTTGTTGCGGACGGAGCAGCATTTGGGTGCTATGCGGACCGTGTCCTTAAGCTCCAGGACATTCGCCGCGATGCGGTAACGGTTTGTCTTCCCGAGTCGTTTGAGTGGCTTCTGCTGAGCTCCGGCGTAATTTCAGGGCTAGATGCCAAAGCAGTTCTGCAAGAGCCGGAAGCTTTTGCAGACAGTGAGAAGTTTAAAAGCTGGGAGGACTTTTTCTACAAGTACTTACGCGATAAAACTGGGAATTCGGTCTTCCGGTACGACAAAGACTGCATTCCGGAGGCGTTTTGTAGGGGAAGTAATTCTGCGAAGGTTATGGCTCTTATCGCATGCCGAAATGTCCGATAGTTTTGTTGAATAGTGTCGCGGCGTCACTTCCTGCGGCATACTAAAGAAGCTGTACTTGCTTCAGATTGGATTTTTATGTCTGGGTTTTTCGAACCGAAGAATATCATCGTCACCGGCGGCTGCGGCTTCATCGGCAGCAACTTCGTGCACTACGTCGTGAACAACCACCCCGAGGTGCACGTCACCGTCCTGGACAAGCTGACCTACGCCGGCAACCCCGAGAACATCGCGGGCCTGCCGTCTGACCGCGTGGAGCTCGTCGTGGGCGACATCTGCGACGCGGAGCTGCTCGACAGGATCGTCCCGGGCCACGACGCGATCGTCCACTACGCCGCCGAGAGCCACAACGACAACTCCATCGCCGACCCGGAGCCGTTCCTGCGCACCAACGTGGAGGGCGCCTTCCGCCTTCTGGAGGCCGTCCGCAAATACGGCGTCCGCTACCACCACGTCTCCACCGACGAGGTCTACGGCGACCTGGCGCTCGACGACCCCGCCAAGTTCACCGAGGAGACGCCGTATCACCCGAGCAGCCCGTACTCGAGCACCAAGGCGTCCTCCGACATGCTCGTGCGCGCCTGGACCCGCACCTACGGGCTTCGCACCACGATCTCCAACTGCTCCAACAACTACGGCCCCTACCAGCACGTGGAGAAGTTCATCCCCAGGCAGATCACGAACATCATCGACGGCGTACGCCCCAAGCTCTACGGGCGCGGCGAGAACGTCCGCGACTGGATCCACACCGAGGACCACTCCTCGGCCGTCTGGGACATCCTCACGAAGGGCCGCATGGGGGAGACCTACCTCATCGGCGCCGACGGCGAGAGGGACAACATCACCGTCCTGCGCATGATCCTCGAGGCGATGGGGAAGGACCCCGAGGACTTCGACTGGGTCGCCGACCGCCCCGGCCACGACCGCCGCTACGCCATCGACAGCACGAAACTCCAGCGCGAGCTCGGCTGGAGGCCGGCCCACACCGACTTCGCCGGGGGGCTCAAGGCCACCATCGACTGGTACACGGACAACCGCCAGTGGTGGGAGCCCGCCAAGGCCGCCACCGAAGCCAGGTACAAGCAGCAGGGCCAGTAAGACGCATACGAGAACGGTCACACCCCAAAGGGCGTGGTCCCATGATGATTCCCATCTACGGCAAAGGATTTACGAGGGTATGGATTTCGAGAAGGATTTGAGGGTCGAGGAGACGAACGTTCCGGGACTGCTGGTGTTCGACC
>OFMS01001169.1_pt1 | contig 19936 bp, 16 predicted proteins | sample 1541871 | NCBI WGS metagenome assembly OFMS01 (sample SAMN04209251, study PRJEB22552) | human gut metagenome | biome: gut; material: feces | host: Homo sapiens | place: USA: Oklahoma
TCGCCGCTCCCGATGAACAAACTTCGTTTGTTCCCGCTCGCTAACGCTCATTATATCATAAAAATATTGCATCATAACTTAAGTGAGCCATACGCTTACGCATACGGCTCTTCTTACTCTTATTTTCCTTCTTCCAGAAGCTGCAAAAACTCTGCTTCCGGCATCGGTTTATAGTAATAATATCCCTGGATATAATCACATCCGTTCGCCCGCAGGAATGCTACCTGTTCTTCGGTCTCTGCACCCTCCGCTACCAGTCGAATCTCCAGCTGATGTGCCATATCGATGATTGCCCGCAGGATACTCTCTGACTTTTTATTCACTCCGATATTTCGTACAAAACTGATATCCATCTTCAGAATATCAAAATCATAATCCTGCAGCATTCCAAAAGAGGAATATCCGCTTCCGAAGTCATCCAGCAGGATCTCTGCACCGTTTTCTTTCAGATGCATCAGCATACGGGTGTGATTCTCGCCTATTGCTGCCAGAGAAGTCTCAGTAATTTCAAAGCGGATCTTCTGTTCATTCGGATTGTTTTTTTTCAGTCCCCGCACGATCCATTCCAGCATATTTTCATCGTAGAAGTCCATCCAGGAAAGATTGACGGATACAGGTACAAACCGTTTCTTTTCTGCTCTTCGCTGATCCAGACAGCCTGTCACTTTCTCAATCATATAGCGATCCAGTTCGGAGATGTAGCCTCCCTTTTCCAGTGCCGGAATAAACTGTCCGGGAGAAATAAATCCTTTCTGCTCATGAAACCAGCGCACCAGGGCCTCAGCCGATACGATTTTTCCGGTTTTCGCATCCACGACCGGCTGATAAAACACCTGAAATTCCTGTTTTTCAATCCCCTCTTCGAATTCAGAACAGATTTCCATCTCATCCACATAGGTATCTTTCATATCGCTTTTAAAAATAGCATAAGGTTTCAGATACTCATCTGTGATATATCCCTTTGCAAGTTTTGCTCTGTCTATCATACCGGTGACCGACACATCATTTTCCTGGATATAATAAATACCACAGGTACTGTAAATATGCATCTTTCTTTTTTCTTTTCCGTAATTGAAATTACAAAATTCTGTCAGATAGTCATAATCCAGATTCCTTGCTTCGATCAGACACGCAAAATGATCCGATTCAATCCTCGAAGTATCAATGGGAGCAAATCTTGAATATATGATCCTCTGGTAAAACCAGCACAGTAATTTATCTCCACCACCTACGCCGAGAAGTTCATTGACTGCCTTAAAATTTTTAATATTAAAAAACAGAAGCACATAATCTGTTTTTGCAGGCATCTCTTTTAATAATCTTGACACCCGGCGGATAAACTCCTTTCTGTTACCTCCCCCCGTTACCTGATCAATATAATCTCGTTCAAAAAGTGCGATCGTGTTGCGCACTCTGGTGTTAACAATCCTTGCATCAAAAGGTCTGCTGAAATAATCACTGACCCCCATTTCATAAGCGTGCCCAATACATTCATTGGATGTCTCTGCAGATATAATAATAACCGGAAGTTCTTTCAGCCAGTTACGCTGCTGCATCACCTGCAGCACGCCGAATCCATCCAGCTCCGGCATGGTAATATCCAGAAGTACGATAGAGAAACTATAAAGTCCTTCCTCCATGATTGCTATGGCTTTTTTCCCATCTTCCGCTTCCACAATATCATATTCATCTTCCAAAATCCCGGTCAGAATCTCACGATTCATCTCGGAATCATCCACGATCAGAATACGTCTTTTTCTCGTCTGTTTCATTTATGTGTTCTCCAAACAAATGTTAACAGCCACTTCCCTGCTGCTTCTTTCGTTAGTATACCAATTATATTATACTCTATTTTCGATGCAGTGTCTATTGTCTATTATTTCTCTTTATTTCTGCCCACAGGATGTTACTGTCGTTACTGTTCACTGGTAATATCCCGCGAAGCGTTTTTTGTAAGCGAAGTTCACAGAAAACCCGAGACATATCGCGCGAATTTATGCGATCAGCATAAATTCTGTGCGACACGCCTCGCGGAATATTACAGGTGAACAGAAACTACAGAATCTCCGTGTTTTGAAAGTATTTTCTGTTTTATAGAACAAAGGATGTCCCCTGGCGCATCCTCGCGAGGCATTTTTCACTTTACAGGAAAGCAATTTCCCATAAAATCAAAATTGGTCCACCGGACCAATTATTGATATGCAACGCAACAAAAAAAGCCGGAGAACTGCGGAACAGTTCTCCAACCTCTCATTTTCTGTTTATTTTATTTCTCATCTGCCGGTACGTCTTTGATGCTGAAGCTCATTCTTCCCATCTTATCCTTGCCCATACAGATCACTTTGACTTCATCGCCCAGTGTCAGAACATCCTCTACCCGATTGATACGCTCTTTTGCGATCTTGGAGATATGAACCATACCCTCTTTTCCTGGTGCAAATTCGATAAATGCGCCGAATTCTTTGATGCTTACTACTTTACCGGTGAAAATCTGGCCTTCTTTGTAATCTGTTACGATGGTCTGGATATAGTGAATCGCTTTATCCATCATCTTCTGATCTGTTCCGCAGATAGAAACTGCTCCGTCATCTGTGATATCGATTTTTACACCGGTCTCATCGATGATCGCATTAATGGTTTTTCCTCTCTGACCTACCACATCGCCGATCTTTTCCGGATCGATCTTGATCTGAACGATCTTCGGTGCGTATTCATTCACATGCTCTCTCGGGCCTGCGATACATTTTTCCATAACTTCAGTCAGAATATACTCTCTTGCCTGTTTGGTCTTTGCAATAGCCTCTTCAATGATCGGACGGGTCAGACCATGGATCTTGATATCCATCTGGATCGCTGTGATACCATCATGTGTACCTGCCACCTTGAAATCCATATCGCCGAAGAAATCCTCCAGACCCTGGATATCGGTCAGAACGATATAATCATCATCGGTCTCGCCGGTTACCAGACCACAGGAGATACCTGCTACCGGTTTTTTGATCGGTACACCTGCTGCCATCAGAGACATGGTAGATGCACAGATACTTGCCTGAGAAGTAGATCCGTTGGATTCGAATGTCTCAGATACGGTACGGATCGCATATGGGAATTCTTCCTCACTTGGCAGTACCGGAACCAGAGCTTTCTCAGCCAGTGCGCCATGACCGATCTCACGACGTCCCGGTCCACGGCTCGGTTTTGTCTCACCTACAGAGTAGGACGGGAAGTTATAGTGATGCATGTAACGTTTTCCAACCTCGAACTCATCCAGGCCATCCAGACGCTGTCCCTCGGACAGAGGAGCCAGGGTGGTGATGGTACAGATCTGTGTCTGTCCTCTTGTAAACATGGCAGAACCGTGAACACGCGGTACGATATCCGTTTCTGCAGCCAGCGGACGGATCTGTGTGATCGCACGACCATCCGGACGTTTGTGATCTTTCAGGATCATCTTACGAACGGTCTTTTTCTGATACTGGTACACGGCTTCACCCAGAACAGCCAGCCATTCCTCATTATCAGCAAATGCTTCTTCCAGTTTTGCTGTCACCTGACGGATATTTTCTTCTCTTGTCTGTTTGTCATCGGAGAATACAGCTACTTCCATCTCTTCCGGTGTTACGATCTCTTTCATCGCTGCGAACAGTTCTTCCGGAACCGCACAGGATTCATAGCTGTGTTTTGCTTTTCCGCAGTCAGCTACGATTTTGTCGATAAATGCGATGATCTCTTTGTTGACCTTATCAGCTTCAAAAATAGCTTCAATCATCTTTGCTTCCGGAACTTCGTTTGCTCCGGCTTCAATCATGATGACTTTTTCTCTTGTGGAAGCAACAGTCAGTTTCAGGTCAGATTTTGCATTCTGCTCCAGTGTCGGGTTAATGATCAGTTCACCATCGATCATACCTACCTGTGTTGCTGCACACGGTCCGTCAAAAGGAATATCTGAGATGCAGGTTGCGATAGAGGAACCAAGCATTGCCACAACTTCCGGATTACACTGTGGATCTACAGACATTACCATGTTATTCAGTGTAACATCATTACGGTAATCCTTCGGGAACAGCGGACGCATTGGACGGTCAATTACTCGGGAGGTCAGAATCGCATGCTCGGATGCTTTTCCTTCTCTCTTGTTAAATCCACCCGGGATTTTTCCTACTGCATACATTTTCTCTTCATATTCTACACTTAACGGGAAAAAATCAATTCCTTCTCTTGGCTTTTCTGATGCGGTTGCGGTAGAAAGTACAACGGTATCACCATAATGCATAAATGCTGCGCCATTAGCCTGTTTTGCCACGCGGTCGATGTCAACTGTCAGTGTTCTTCCTGCCAGTTCCATAGAATAACTTTTGTACATACATTTTCTCCTTTTTCTGCCCTCTGGGCGATTTTTTCGTTACTGTTCATTTCATTCTCAGCAACATTCTGCCGGCGGATATGCTCCGAAACAACTGAAAAACACACTCCCCGCTGTCCTTATCCTGCTTTGGCAATATGCTTTTCAGTGGTCTCGGCATCCTTTCCGACATCTTCCGGTAATCGACAGTATCCGTTGGGATATATTTTCCCTTTTTCCGCTGTCTTGTACAGATTAAGATAAGAGGGATGGAAGAATACCTTCCACCCCTCGCCATTCTTTTCTCTGTGCAGTTGAATTACTTTCTGATTCCTAATTTTTCAATCAGTGCACGATATCTTTCGATATCTGTTTTCTTCAGGTAATCCAGCAGACCTCTTCTCTGACCTACCATTTTCAGCAGACCTCTTCTGGAATGATGATCTTTGTGGTGTGTTTTCAGATGCTCTGTCAGCTCCTGGATTCTTGCTGTCAGTACAGCTACCTGTACTTCCGGTGAACCTGTGTCGCCTTCTGTTCTTGCGTATTCAGCCATAATAGCCTGTTTCTTTTCTTTAGAAATCATTTTGTTTTCCTCCTGTTTTTTCAATCGCCACATATTAAGAAATGGTCGGAGTATCCGATATCTGAATATGGGCTAACTCATACTCGAACAGTATACCATATGCTCTCAGTAATGTAAACCTCTTTTTTCGAAATATCGCTTTCCTGAACCGGCATCTCTCTGAATCTGTGCTTTCAGTTCTTCCACCGAATCAAACTTGCACTCCGGACGCACAAAGTGATAGAATTCCACCCTGGCCTCTTCCCCGTACAGATCCTCGTCGCAGTCAAACAAATACGTCTCTACACCTGCAAACGGCACTTCCACGGTGGGTTTCACCCCCACATTGGAGATTCCATAGAACGTTTTACCTTTGATAAAAGTTTTCGATGCATAGACACCAAAGGGTGGAAGAAGTTTTCCGTCTTCCGGCACCTGATTGATCGTCGGAAGTCCCCAGGTACGCCCCAGCTGTCTTCCATGTACCACTTCTCCCAGCACAAAATACCGGTAGCCAAGGAGCTCATTGACTTTCTCGATATTTCCTTCCTGAAGTACCTCACGGATCCAGGTGCTGCTGATCGGGCGTTCTTCCCGCGTCTCTTTGCTTAAAATTTCCACCTCAAATCCATATTGGGTACCCGCCTGCCGTAACAGTTCCGGATTTCCTTTTCTGTTATGGCCAAAGTGAAAATCCGGCCCCACCACTACATAAGCGGCACGCAGCTGTTTAACCAGAATCTCCCTGATAAAATCCTCCGGCTCCATCCGGATGATTTCCGGAACGAACGGACACTCCACCAGACAGTCCACTCCCCGACGTTCCAGAAGGATCCTGCGCTCTTCATTCGTAAGAATCGTCCGCTTGATCCTGGTTCCCAGTCTGACAAGAGGAGAAACATCAAAGGTAAATACTACCGTTTCATATCCTTCTTTGCCGATTTCCAGAACCCGGTTGATCAGTTTGCTGTGCCCCTTATGGACGCCGTCAAATTTTCCAAGTGTTACCACACTTCTCTTATCCAATTGAAAATCCAGATTTTTTGTAATATATTTCATGTCTCTTTCCATTCTTCTCTCTGTCGCAACTGTTTTTCCAATTGCTTTTACGGGACAAAACATCTCACAGAATATTGCCTGCAGAATCGTTACGCCTCATTTTCTTTTCGATAAAACATTTTCACCGGTATCATCTGATCTGTCTTTTTCTCATACAGTCCTATAAATGTTTCCCGGCTGTCATATACTCTGACATAACCTCCATCCACCTTGAGCTCCTCCTGTAACAATTCCGGAAAAATCCGGTTTCCGTTGTGTACCAGAAGATCACCCTGCGGTGTTGTTTTCGCAGCCGGATACTGATCGAACATCCTATCTACCGGAAGAATCAAACGTTCTATATTACCTTCTTCCATAACTTTTTGTACTTCGTCCAGTTTTACCGCGTCTGTTAATCCAAACCGCTCTACCCGGGTACGCAGAAGTTCTTCCATGCAACCGCCACATCCCAGTTTTTCACCGATATCGTTACATAAGGTCCGGATATACGTTCCCTTGGAACACTGCACCCGAATCTTTACTTTCGGAAGCTCCATCCACAGAACCTCAATGTTATGAAAGGTAACCGGTCTGGCTTTTCGCTCCACGACTTTACCTTCCCGTGCCAGTTCGTACAGTTTTTTTCCATTCACTTTCAGTGCGGAATACATCGGTGGAACCTGCTGCTGTTCACCCTGAAATGAAAGAATGCAGGTGCGGACTTCTTCTTCCGACACCTGCACTGACGACTCCTTCAGGATCGTTCCTTCCATATCCTGGGTATCGGTGGTGATTCCCAACCGTAGCACTGCCTCGTATTCCTTATCGTGATCTGCCAGCAGATCACACAGTTTTGTTCCTTTTCCAAGGCAGACCGGCAGGACACCCTGTGCCTGAGGATCCAGGGTTCCCGTATGACCGATCTTTTTTTGTTTTAAGATTCCACGAAGCTTCGCCACCACATCATGAGATGTATAGCCTGCTTCTTTGTATATATTGATTACACCGCTTCTTTCCATATGTTTTCTTTACTCCTGAAGCTGTCTTTCTATATCCAGTGTCAGACTGTTTACCACATCGAACACTGATCCCTGCATAGTACATCCGGCTGCTTTCACATGACCTCCACCGCCAAAATAAGAAGCCACTCTTGCCACATCCACTTTGCCGTTGGAACGCATACTGACTTTATACTCCTGCACACCGATTTCATATAAAAAGATGGCAACCTCCACGCCACGGGTATTCTGTAACTGGTTAACGATACCATCCATATCTTTCGGTGTCACACCGTAAAAATCCATGTCTTTCTTTCTCACATAACCCACGATACACCGCTGATCCAAAAGCATGATGCTCTCCATGATCGTGCGTCCCATAATCTGATTCTGTGCATAAGATTTTGTATAGAAAGAATCCTTGATGATACTGGTAAAATCAATGCCTTTTGCCATCAGCTGACCTGCGATCTCCATGGTTCTGGTTCCGGTACAGCTGTACTGAAACACACCGGTATCGTGAACGATCCCGGTATACAGTGCTTCCGCACAGGCTTTGTTGATCTTTTCCGGCTCCAGAAGTTCATAGAGCACTTCACAGGTAGAGCTTGCGTCCGGAACGATCTGATTCTCCTGTGCAATTCCTTTATTCGTGATGTGATGATCGATGCACGCGGTTATTTTCGCCGTATTCACTGCCTGACCGGCAACGCCGATCCGGTCTGTGCTGCTGACATCGAATTCCAGGAACAGGTCATATTCTTTCTCTTCCCATTCCTGTTTCGCCTGATCGATGTCCTGAATAAAATGAAATACTTCCGGTACCTCCTCCAGATAAACATCTGTCTGGATCTGTGGGTAATTTTCTTTCAGATACAGATACATTCCCATGCAGGAGCCCACGCAGTCACCATCCGGTCTTACGTGACCGGCGATGGCTGCTGTGGTTACACCCTCAAGTACAGATGCAATATTATTTATCATCTTCCTCATCCCTTTCCGGGGTCTCTTTATTTACCTCGTCAATTAATCTGGACATATGCACACCATATTCAATCGACTGATCCAGTACAAACTGAATCTCCGGTGTGTTACGAAGATTCAGACGTTTTGCCAGCTGGCGGCGTACATAACCTTCCGCACTGCGAAGACCGGCAATGGTATCTTTCTTTTCTTCATCGGAACCCATCACACTGATGTATGCCTTGCAGGTTTTCAGATCCGGTGCCACTTCCACAGAAGTGACGGATGTCATCATATGAATTCTGGGATCTTTGATCTCCTGACGGATGATGAGGCTTAATTCTTTCATCACTTCGCCGTTGATCCTTGTATTTTTTATGCTGTTTTTTCTCATTATCTATCACCTCAATCCGGTATGAAAGCCTATCTCGGTACTTCTACCATGATGTATGCTTCTACCTGATCCAATTCCTGGATATCGTTGAATCCTTCGAATACCAGACCACATTCATAACCGGCTTTTACTTCTTTCACATCATCTTTGAATCGTTTCAGAGATGCCAGTGGTCCTTCGAAGATCTGTTTTCCTTCTCTGGAGATTCTTACCGTACAGCCTCTCTGGAATACACCATCCAGAACATAACTTCCGGCGATGTTACCGACACCGGATGCTTTGAAGATCTGACGAACTTCTGCATGACCGATGACTTTCTCTTCGAAGACAGGATCAAGCATACCCTTCATGGCAGCTTCCACATCTTCGATTGCCTGATAGATGACACGGTACAGACGCAGATCTACACCTTCCTGTTCTGCGGTTGCTTTTGCTGTCGCGTCCGGACGAACGTTGAAACCGATGATGATCGCGTTGGAGGCGGAAGCCAGTGTTACGTCCGATTCGTTGATAGCACCTACACCACCATGGATGACCTTAACGACAACTTCATCATTAGACAGCTTCACAAGACTCTGCTTTACAGCTTCCACAGATCCCTGAACATCAGCTTTTACGATAAGATTCAGTTCTTTCAGGTTACCTTCCTGAATCTGGCTGAACAGATCATCCAGAGACATCTTCGCTTTTGTTTCTTCCAGCAGACGGTTCTTATTTTCAGAAATAAAGGTTGCTGCAAAGTTCTTTGCTTCTTTATCGTTTTCGGTAGCCACCAGAACTTCACCTGCGTTCGGTACATCTGACAGACCAAGAATCTCTACCGGCGTAGACGGGCCTGCTTCTTTGACACGGCGTCCCTTATCATCCATCATCGCACGTACTTTACCTGAGGAAGCTCCGGCTGCGATAAAGTCACCCACATGCAGCGTACCTTTCTGTACAAGAATAGTAGCAACCGGACCTTTTCCTTTGTCAAGCTGCGCCTCAATAACCAGACCACGTGCTTTTCTCTTCGGGTTGGCTTTCAGTTCGCATACCTCGGAAGTCAGCAGGATCATCTCCAGCAGTTCCTCGATACCCTGGTGAGTCTTTGCGGACACCGGGACGAAAATAGTGCTTCCACCCCAGTCTTCCGGAATCAGTTCGTACTCGGAAAGTTCCTGTTTTACTCTCTCGATGTTGGCACTCGGTTTATCTACTTTGTTGATCGCAACAATGATCTCAACACCTGCTGCTTTTGCATGGTTGATTGCTTCTACCGTCTGCGGCATTACACCATCGTCTGCTGCAACTACCAGAACAGCGATATCGGTGGAGTTTGCTCCACGCATACGCATAGCGGTGAATGCCTCATGTCCCGGAGTATCCAGGAATGTGATCTTCTGTCCCTTGATTGATACCACATATGCACCGATGTGCTGTGTGATACCACCGGCCTCACGGTCGGTTACATTTGTCTTACGAATCGCATCCAACAGTGAAGTTTTACCATGGTCAACGTGTCCCATAACACAGACAACCGGTGGCCTTGGAACGAGATCCTTCGGATCTTCCTCTTCCTCTTTTAACAGTTCCTCGATCACATCCACTTTTTCTTCCTGTTCTGCGATAATATCATAGTCAAGTGCGATCTCCTGTGCCTTTTCAAAATCGATCTCATGGTTTACCGTAACCATAGTTCCTTCCATAAACAGTTTCTTAACGATCACTGCCGGCTGCATCTTCATCTTTTCTGCCAGTTCGCGAATCGTCATTTTCTCCGGAAGTGTGATTTCTTTCACTACTTCTTTCTTTTCTTCCTTCGGCTGAGGACGGGCAGGTTTCTGCAGTGCTTTCGGCAGTCTGCTCTTCTGAAAACGTCCCTGGTTCGGACGGTTGGATCCCTGTCCGTTTCTTCTGTCCTGGGTCTTTTTCTCTTCTCTTTCGCGTTCTTTTTCTTTATCTTTTTCTTTGTTCTTTACGTCTCTGACCGGTTTTCTTGCCAGACCCAGATCCATACTGTCCATAGCAGGTCTGGAATCTCTGCGTTCATTTCTGCGTCCGTTGTTTTCTCTTCCGTCGCGGTCTCTGTTATCACGGTTCATACCGTTTCTGTTGTTATCAAAACGACGGCCACCCTGATTGTCTCTGTTTTGTCCGTCTCTGTTTCCATCGAAGCGACGGCTTCCGTTTCCGCCGTCCTGACGGTTGTTCTGTCCCTGATAACGGTTATTATTCTGGCCGTTTCTGTTATCAAAACGACGGCCGCCCTGGTTATCTCTGCTCTGGCCATCACGATTCTGATTGTCTCTTCTTCCCTGACCGTTGAATCTTCTCTCCTGACCATCTCTGCTCTGATTGTCACGGTTCTGATATCCACTGCGGTTTCCTTCACCGTTTCCTCTTGCCGGTCTGTCCTGTCCGTTTCTGTCAGACTGCGGTTTGTTTCTTCTGAAATTCTTACCTTCCTGGGTCTGTGCGTTCTGCGGACGGAATACCTGAATCAGATTTGATTTCTTTTTCGGGCGGTCAGCTGCTTCTTTTTTCTCTTCTTTTCCTTCATTTTTTCCGGTGAATGCATCCCGGACCATTTTTTCATCTTTTTCTTCCAATGTACTCATATGACTCTTAACTTCTACCTTTTTCTCCTTTAAAAATTCAATAACTTCTTTGTTTGTTTTATTTAATTCCTGTGCAATTTCATAGATTCTTGATTTTGGCATTCTACCACCAACCTTTCTGCTCCATGCCAAGAAATGTAATTATTCAGATTTCAGCTGTTTTTCCATTGCTGCTGCCAGGTTTTCATCAGTTACTGCCAGAGACGCACGGAATTCTTTTCCCATGGCTCTTCCCAGTTCCTCTTTTCCTCCGAAATCATAACAGGGTACTTCATAATACGTACACATATTATGGAATTTCTTTTTGGTATTGTCCGACGCTTCCGCCGAAACGATGACCAGCCAGGCCTTTCCTGTCTTTACTGCTTTCTCCGTTGAAAACTCTCCGCTGACAATCTTACCTGCCTTGGTGGAAAGTCCGATCAGTGATAGTACTTTATTACAATTCAATCGTATCCAGCTCCCTTTCCAGGTTCTCATAAACCTCCTGAGGAATCTGCATCTTCAGGGAACGTTCCAGCCCTTTGTTCTTGATGGCTTTCTGCAGACATTCCTTTGAGAAACAAAGATATGCGCCGCGACCGTTTTTTCTTCCGGTCACATCCAGTACGATTTCACCTTCCGGCGTCTTCAGTACACGCATCATTTCCTTTTTATTTTTCATCTCATTGCATCCGATACATTTCCGCAGCGGCACCTTTTTTATATTTCCCATAGCTATCCGCCTCACTGTTTTTTCAGGTCTTACTCTTCTTCTGTGGATGTCTCTTCCGAGATCTCTTCTGTTTTCGGTTCTTCATCCAGTTCTACACCGGCCAGAGCATCTTCCATGGAATCTTCACCCTCTTCATCGTCAGATTCCTGATAATATTCAAAATCACCGGCTTCTCTTGCCTGTGTCTCACTCTTGATATCGATCTTGAAGCCTGTCAGACGGGCTGCCAGACGGGCATTCTGTCCTTCTTTACCGATTGCAAGAGACAGCTGATAATCCGGAACAATAACCAGTGCAGTCTTCTCATCCGGATCTGCCAGTACGGTGATCACCTTTGCAGGGCTCAGTGCATTCTCAATCAACAGTGCCGGATTCTCATTCCAGCTGATGATATCGATCTTCTCACCACGCAGTTCTTCCACAATAGTGTTTACTCTGGCACCGTTCATACCTACACACGCACCGACGGCATCGACATCCGGATCATTGGACCATACAGCAATCTTGGTTCTGGAACCGGCTTCTCTTGCGATACTCTTGATCTCTACGATACCGTCTTTTACCTCTGTCACTTCTGCTTCAAAGAGACGTTTTACCAGTTCCGGATGAGTTCTGGAAACCATGATCTTTGGTCCTTTCGGTGAATCCTTAACTTCCAGTACATATACTTTGATACGTTCGGTCGGTTTGTATACTTCACCTTTGACCTGCTCGTTTTCACTCAGGATCGCATCTACCTTACCCAGATTCACACTGACATTTTTTCCCATGTACCGCTGTACCACACCGGTAACCACGTCTTTTTCTTTCTGGAAATATTCATCATACAGAACTTTTCTTTCTTCCTCACGGATCTTCTGCAAAATCACATTCTTTGCGTTCTGTGTCGCGATACGTCCGAACTGTTTGGACTGAATCGGAACCTGAACGATATCCCCCAGTTCATATTTGGAATCCATCATCTTCGCATTGGAAAGGCTGATCTCCATCACCGGATCTTCTACCACCTCCACTACGGTCTTGTCAGCATATACGCTGAACTCGCAGGTTTCATGATCGATGGTCACATGTACGTTATCTGCTTTTCCAAAATGGTTTTTACAGGCCTGAATCAGAGACTGTTCGATCGCTTCCATCAGAACTTCTTTGCTGATATTTTTTTCTTTTTCCAGAATAGTTAACGCTTCCAGTAATTCTGTGTTCATTTTTTCTTTATCCTCCTTAAAAATCAAAAGCAAGACGAATCAATGCGATATCTGCTTTTTCAAATGTCTGCTCTTTCTGATCCTCTGTGGTGATCGTCACGCTACTTTCATCATATGCACTGAGGATTCCGTAGAATTCTTTTTCTTTATTAATCGGACGATAGGTACGGATCTCTACTTCTTTTCCCATACTTCTTACGTAATCCTTTTCTTTCTTCAGAGGACGTCCAAGACCCGGGGAACTTACTTCCATAATATAAGCATCTTCGATAAAATCCAGTTCATCCAGTTTATCACTGAAGATTCTGCTGACTGCCTCACAGTCATCTACGGTAATTCCGCCTTCTTTATCGATATAGAAACGTAAATACCAGTTTCCTGCCTCTTTCACATACTCCACATCCACCAGTTCAAAACCAAACTGATCAATAATCGGCTGTGCCATAGCTTCCGCCTTCTGTTCGTACTGTTCTCTTACACTCATGCTTTCACCACCTTCTACATGAACAGCAGTTGCTGTCCTCAACAATCAACCCTGATTCTTCGGATGTTCGACCCGTAATTCATACCATCAAACTTCATCCTCCAACTCAGTGATTGATACTCAATGCAACAAATAAGAGTGGACGTATCGCCCACTCTTAAAACTAGTCATCATCTATTAACATGGTAATCATACCATTTATTATTATAAAATGCAAGCGTTTTCAGGCTTTTTCCTTTATACCCGCACTTTCGTTCCTTTGGTGTCCCGTTTTCCAAGCTTGATCTTATTGAGGACCATCTGCTTTTCTTTGTATTCAATCTGGTATTCCATCCGGCTTTCCAGAAGATATGCATGTTCCAGATAATCTCTGTCACCCATCTTCATTGCCCGGACACCAAGGGCTGCTTTTTTCTTCTCCGGTACTTCCTCTTTCAGAAAACGCAGAAAATATCCCGCATGGCTCTGCAGCACCACATAATCCATCGTGTCACACAACTCCACAAGAACCAGTTCATCCTCCTCCGTCAGTTTGGTAGAAGCGATGGTTCTCTTGATCACATCGAATTCCGTTCCCGGCACCTGTTTGATCATACCGGATTTTGTCACGAAAATCAGAGAAGCATTCTTTACTGCCTCCATATTGCTGACACAAAGCAGTTCTTCCTGTGCACTGGAAAAATTACTCAGGTTGTCGATCGGAACTCCTTTATCTCTCAGCCTTGTAAGTGGCAGATCCATCACTTTTACCGTATGCATCTGTCCTTTGTTCGTAAAGAGACAGATCTTATCGGTATTCATACAGGTAAATACATACTTATATTCCCCGTGAACCGTCTCTTTGTTCCTCTCGTAGGTATTCTTATCCAGCACCTTGGCATATCCGAAACGATCCATCAGAAAACATACTTCCGCTTCTTCTACTTTCTTTTCTTCAAAGACAGCTTCTTCCCTGTTTTCAATCACGGTACGGCGTTTTCTTCCGTAGGTTTTCTTGATGTGATCCAGATCTTCCATGATGACCTGTGCCATGGCATCGTAATTATTCAGAATCTCTTCATATCTGGCAATATTTTTCAGAGTTTCCTCATGTTCTGCCACAAGGGCTTCGATTTCCAGTCCAATCAGCTTATACAGTCGCATCTCCAGAATCGCAGTTGCCTGTCTCTGGGTAAAGCAGAGTTTTTTTGCTGCTTTCTCACTGGCTTTCGTCTTGAAGCGGATACCTTCGGTCACACCGTTTACCAGACACTCTTTTACCTGTTTCTGGTTTTTACTTCCACGCAGGATCTCGATGATCAGATCGATCACATCACAGGCTTTGATCAGACCCTCCTGGATCTCTTTCTTTTCCAGTTCTTTATTTAACAGTGTCTGATGCTTTCTCGTACAGACTTCAAACTGAAAATCCACATGATGCTCAATGATCTGTTTCAGGCTCAGTGTTTCCGGTCTTCCATCTGCTACAGCGAGCATATTCACACCGAAAGTATCTTCCAGACGGGTCTTTTTATAGAGCATATTTTTCAGATTTTCCACATCTGCGCCTTTTTTCAGCTCCAGAACGATCCGGATACCTTCTTTTGAAGACTGGTTGGAAATATCCACAATATCTGTAGCTTTTTTGGATTCTACCAGACCGGCTACATCATTTAAGAATTTTCCTATATTGGCTCCAACCATCGGATACGGGATCTGGGTGATCACAAGGTTGACTTTTCCGCCTTTTAATTTCTCTTCTTCCACTTTTCCGCGGATCTTGATCTTTCCGCTTCCGGTTTCATAGATCTTCAGAAGTTCATCTTTATTAATCACGATACCGCCGGTCGGAAAATCCGGTCCTTTGATGTATCTCATCAGACCTTTCACGCTGATCTCATTATTTTTCATGTAGGCTTTCACACCGTCCACGATCTCGACCAGGTTATGTGGCGGGATGCTGGTCGCCATACCGACCGCGATACCATCCGCTCCGTTTAACAGAAGATTCGGAACACGAACCGGAAGTACCACCGGCTCTTTCTCTGTCTCATCAAAGTTCGGCATAAAGTCTACAACATTCTTATCCATATCACTCAGATATACTTCCTGGGTGATTTTTTCCAGTCTTGCTTCCGTATATCGCATGGCAGCGGCTCCGTCACCCTCAATGGAACCAAAATTTCCATGACCGTCTACCAGAGCCTGTCCCTTCTTAAAGTCCTGTGCCATAACCACCAGGGCATCATAGATGGAACTGTCGCCATGTGGATGATATTTACCCATGGTATCACCTACGATACGGGCGCATTTTCGATAAGGCCTGTCATAGCGGATACCCAGTTCATACATATCATACAGGGTTCTTCTTTGTACCGGTTTCAATCCGTCACGAACATCCGGCAATGCTCTTGACACGATAACACTCATGGCATAGTCAATATAAGACTTCTGCATTACCTCGGAATATTCGGTTCTGATAATCTGTCCTTCCATGTTTTCCTCCTGATTGTTCTATCAGATATCCAGCTGTGCGTTCTGTGCATGCTGATAAATAAATGCTTTTCGGGGAGGTACGTCCGTTCCCATCAGTACTTCTGTCACGTCAGATGCCATTCTCGCATCTTCAATTTCCACCCGTTTCAAAATTCTTGTCTTCGGATCCAGAGTTGTCTCCCATAACTGCTGGGCATCCATTTCTCCCAGACCTTTGTAGCGCTGCAGAGTAAAGGATCCTGTGTGAGTTTTTCTGTATTTTTCCAGCGCCTTGTCATCATACAGATATTCCTCTTCCCCTTTGGAAGGGATCACTTTATACAATGGCGGCATAGCAATGTATACATGACCTTCATAGATCAGCTCCGGCATAAAACGATAAAACAGAGTCAGCAACAGGGTAGAAATATGGGCTCCGTCCACATCCGCATCGGCCATGATGATAATCTTGTCATACCGAAGCTTTGTAATATCAAAATCATTCCCATACCCCTCGGAAAATCCGCAACCAAATGCATTGATCATGGTCTTGATTTCTGCATTCGCCAGCACTTTATCTATCGTTGCTTTTTCCACATTCAGGATTTTCCCACGGATTGGTAAAATAGCCTGATAATTACGGTCTCTGGCTGATTTTGCAGAGCCGCCGGCGGAATCTCCCTCGACAATAAATATTTCGCATTTTTCCGGATCTTTTTTCACACAGTTTGCCAGTTTTCCATTGGAATCAAAAGAATACTTCTGTTTCGTCAAAAGATTGGTTTTTGCCTTTTCTTCGGTCTTACGAATCTTGGCAGAACGTTCTGCACAGGAAAGAACTGTTTTCAGGGTCTCAAGATTACGATCAAAGAATCGAACAATCTCATCTCCTGTGACTTTGGCTGTCGCCTTGGATGCATCCTGATTATCCAGCTTGGTCTTGGTCTGTCCTTCAAAACGAGGTGCCGGATGTTTGATAGAGATAACTGCAGTCATACCATTTCGGATATCCACACCGGTAAAATTGCTGTCTTTTTCCTTCAGAATTCCCAGTTCTCTTGCATAGTTGTTCATAACCGTGGTAAACATGGTCTTGAAACCTGTCAGATGGGTTCCGCCTTCTGCATTGTAAATGTTATTACAAAATCCAAGAACATTTTCATGGAATTCGTTGATGTACTGGAAAACCCCTTCCACCGTAATTCCATCACTCTCTCCTGAAAAATAAACCGGATCATGAAGCGTCTCTTTTTTTCTGTTCAAATCTCTTACAAAACCAATGATCCCCTCCGGCTCATGATAATCGATAACTTCCGGTTCCGTCTTCCGTTTATCTTCGAAATGAATGGTCAGCTTAGGATTCAGATACGCAGTTTCATGAAGACGGCTTTTTACCTCTTCCTCTGTAAATCTTGTTTTTTCAAAAATCTCCGGGTCCGGAAGAAAATTGATACAGGTTCCGGTCTCTTTTGTACGTCCGATTTTCGGAAGCAGACCCTCTTCCAACTCGATTACCGGAATTCCACGCTCATATCGGTCATGATGTACGTATCCTTCTCTGCTGACTTTTACGTCAAGATAGGTAGACAGTGCATTTACCACAGAGGAACCTACGCCGTGAAGACCACCGCTGGTCTTATACGCACCGTTATCAAACTTTCCACCCGCATGAAGGGTGGTAAATACCAGACGCTCCGCGGATATTCCTTTCTCATGCATTCCAACCGGAATTCCACGTCCGTTATCTGACACGGTGCAGGAACCGTCTGCTTCCAGCGCAACCCGGATCAAATCACAGTGCCCTGCCAGATGCTCATCCACCGAGTTGTCCACGATTTCGTAGATCAGATGGTTGAGACCTTTTCTGGAAACGCTGCCTATATACATACCCGGTCTCTTCCGGACTGCCTCAAGACCTTCCAGAACTGAGATACTACTGGCGTCATAACTGTCTTTCTTTGCCATAATACTTTCCTTTCTATTCTTTCTCTCCCCGGTACTTTTCTTTGGCTCAAGCCACAGACTTTGGCTCGTTGCTCGCTCCCACACTCGCTGGCGCTCGTTGCTCTGCATATCAATAATTGGTCCGGTGGACCAATTTTGATTAACGCGGCAGTCGCCAAGGTCTCGTGCAAGCACGGACTTTGGCTCGTTGCTCGCGTACATAATTAATCGGCGGTTTTTCATGGGGTACTGGGGTACTTAACGAAAACTGCCGATTATTATACCATATTTTTATACATAGAAACAAGTTAAAAAGTACTTTAGATTGTAGATTCCTATATTTTCCCCTTTTCTCTCAGATAATTCAGAAACCCCTCTGATCCTTCTTCCACATCCCTGTAAGTTTCATCAAAATCTCCTGTATACCATGGATCTGCTATATCTCTTCCAGATCCGGCAAAGCTTAACAGTTTATATATCTTTCCCTCCGGGTCATGCTTCAACATCCGGTTCAGATTTCGTATATTTGCAGTATCCATACCTATAATGTAATCGAACTTGTCATAGTCGTCTAAAGTGACCTGTCTGGCTCTGTGAGGCACCAATGGAATTCCCAGTTCTCTCAATTTGTTCACTGTACCTCTGTGTGGAGGATTACCGATTTCTTCTCTGCTTGTCGCAGCACTGTCTATAACAAACATATTTTCCAATCCAAGGGTGTTTACTTTGTGGGTAAATACGCTCTCGCTTAGGGTTGATCGGCAAATATTGCCGTGGCAGATAAAGAGTATTTTTATCATTGTTGCATAACCTCGCATTTCTTAGTTTTTCTTGGTTTTTCGGGCTTTGTAAGCCTTTGTTTATTTTTGCATAATATCGTCAGCAAAAGGTGTAATTTTTACAGTATAAACAATACCATGACCTGTTATTTTAAATCGAACTAATATTCTTAATACATCACCCATAATATATAAAATGCCTGTCCGATTAGCATAAAGCTAATCTTTCACATCAGTGCGTTGTTCGTAATAGCTCTGAATACGTTTCTGCGCTTCATCAATACTGCTTTTTCCTTCGATATGTTCCTTGGCAGTATCTAACAGATACGCAGAGGTCTTCAAACCATCTACCGCCTGCAAGCCAATTGCAGTCTGCCACGCTTCACTCTTTTCAATTTGACCAGGCTCACCTTGTTTGATATATTCTTTTCAAGTTCAAATTGCCAGTTCTTTTCTGCTGACATAGCTGCACCTCGCTTCTTGCTTAATATGCAATCCTAAAATAAGCCAAATATGCTTTATACTTGTCCTGTGCGGTCAGGCAAGTATCTGTCAAATAGCCTTTTTCGTTGTCCCATTCCTTCAATCCACGGTAATAGAACATCTTCAGATTGTCCTCAATGATGAACGGAACAATATTGTATTTCAGGCACTCCTTAAACATGATCAATCTGCCCACACGCCCGTTGCCGTCCTGGAACGGATGGATCCGCTCAAACTTCACATGGAAGTCCAGAATATCCTCAAAAGTCTTTTCTTTCTTAGCGCTATATTCCGTCAGCAAGGCCTTTATTTTATCGGCAACTTCTTCCGGAAGGGCTGTATCCCTGCCGCCGACTTCATTCGGGAGTTTCTTATACTCGCCAACAGCAAACCAATCTTTTCTGGAATCACTGGTGCCGTTCTTCAGAATCAGATGCAGCTCTTTGATGTCCCGGGAAATGGTCGCTTGGGTAGATTGGAGTCCGCGGGCCCTCAGCTCCGCCAGAAGCTGATCCTGTGTATCAATATCCTGTTCCTCAATAATGCGCAAAATCTCCTGCTGACGTTTTCCCTTCACGCCTTGGCACCTCCCAGTTTCTGACTTAGTATATCATAAAAGCTCCGCCCCGTCACCCGTACCAGACGGGTCTTGGAGCTGGACATCTTCAGCTCCACCACATCGCCGCTGCCCAGACGAAACGCCTTGCCGCCATCTACCGACAAATAGGCAGTCTTGCGTGACTGCTTCCCCATTTTAATGGACACCGTACGCTCCCGTCCCAAGACGATGGACCGGGCGGAGAGGGCATGGGGACAGATGGGCGTCACAATCATATTCTCCGCCGTAGGCTCCACGATGGGGCCGCCCGCCGACATGGAATAGGCTGTAGAGCCGGTGGGCGTACTTACAATCACGCCGTCAGCGGAAAAATTGGCGATCATCACCTTGTCGCCATATACCTCCAGATCCAC
>OFMS01001199.1_pt1 | contig 19433 bp, 19 predicted proteins | sample 1541871 | NCBI WGS metagenome assembly OFMS01 (sample SAMN04209251, study PRJEB22552) | human gut metagenome | biome: gut; material: feces | host: Homo sapiens | place: USA: Oklahoma
TACAACATTAACATCTATATGTTAAAAGGTAAAAAGTTTGATGCGTTTACCCTGATACTTACATTAAAACGCAGAGGACTTACGCCACTCTGCGCCATTAAGAATTCAAAGTTAATTATTATGTATAAACCAAGAGTGGTTTCGTGTGTTCTTTTAACAATTATTACACTAACCGCACCTCATATTGCGGAAACGGAACACCTCCGCAACACTTAATTGTCACTAATGCCACTAACGGCGACTTCCGAACGGATGCTTCTCATACCGGTCGTCCTTATCGTATTTACGATGCTTGTCGTGCTTATGATGTTTGTCGTGCTTATGGTGTTTGTCATGCTTATGGTGTTTGTCATGCTTATGGTGTTTGTCATGCTTGTCATGCTTGTCATACTTATGATGCTTGCATGGCTTGCACGACTTGTAGTGCTTATGGTGCTTACAGGGTTTCGACTCGTGTACGACAACCACTCTGTTTGGATATTTTGCATATATATTGTGTACGTAAGCGTTGCTGCGCCAGTCGATAGGCTGATAGAAGTAATAAGACTCCTTGTAGCGTTTCCATTGGCGGTCGCTCATCATTCTGCGCAACTCCTTGTTGCGGTGCTTCCATGCCTTGCCGTTTATGTCGCGATAGCTGTTAATGGCATCGAGATAGCTGAGATTGAGCTGCAGGATGTTGTTGCGCTGCACATTTGAGAGTCCCAGTTCGAGAACCATCTTGTCGGTTATAAAACGTGCCTCCACCTGAATATTGGCGAGTCGCTGTGCGCTTGCTGAGAGTGCCGTTACGAGAGCTACGGCGAGTGTCAATACTAATCTTTTCATAATCGTAAGCTATTAAGTTATTAACTATTGTTTTTCGATGTTGCAAAATTACGCCAAAGAAAACATAAAAGCAAGGGATTTTTCATATAAGAGCATAGGATTTACCCTATAAGTGCTTAGTATTTTCCCCATAAAACATCAAGACAAGCAGACGGACAGCGGACGCAATCTAATCGGACAGCGGACGCAATCTGATCGGACGGCGGACGCAATCTGATCTGGCGGCGGACGGAGCACGATGCAAGAAGCAGAAGAAACGACAAATAAACTTAATTATTTTACACAACAAAACAACAATGTATAAAAAACTTGCACGCATGAATTATTCTGTATAATTTCGCAACAAGTTTCCCGAGATTTAGTCGTAGATGCTCTGAAAGGACTGCAACAGGAGACCGATAATAAACACATTATTATATATATGTATATGAGAAAACTGATTATAACACTTATGCTTGGCATAGCAATCGCACGCAACACCACCGCACAGACACGCTCCGACCTGCGCGATAGTCTTTCGGCAGCGGTGCAGGTGTTGGCGTTCTACCCCGACTCGCTTGAGCTACGCATGAAGAAGGCGGCTTGGAACATCGAACTCGAACAATGGCGATACGCTCAGGAGGAGTACGACTTTGTGTTGAAATGCGACGAGCGCAACATTGCCGCCCTATTCTATCGCGCCTACGTGAACGAACGCCAGGGTAGATACAAGTTTGCACGCCTCGACTACGAGAACCTGCTGCGCATCGTGCCCGGACATTTTGAGGCTATGCTTGGGCTTGCGCTACTCAACCAGAAGGACAACCGACCGACAGAAGCACTCAACCAGATAAACATGTTAGTGGCGCAACACCCGAACAACGCCGTGGCATATGCCGCACGTGGCGGAATAGAGCTGGAACGTAAGATGTACACACCGGCAGAATATGATTTTTCGCGCGCCATAGAGTTACAACCAACAAACACCGACTACCGCCTAAACCGCGCAAACATACGCCTTCTGACCAACCGAAAGAAGGAGGCACGTGAGGATTTGGATGCTATGGTGCGCCTCGGAATACCACGCGCAAACCTTAACGAATGGTACAAAAAGTGCAGATAAAGCGGTGTTCGTTTTGCCATTTACACAAAATGTTGTAATTTTGCCCGATATTTAATAGTACAACAACATTTAGAAATGGCAGAATATTTAAGCTCAAGTAAGAAGAAAGTAACTGCACCCCTGTTTTTTGAAATGAAGAAATGTGGTGAGAAAATCTCATGGCTCACAGCCTACGATTACACCACTGCACTCCTCCTCGACCAAGCAGGTATCGACACCATACTTGTAGGTGACTCTGCATCGAACGTGATGCACGGTAACGCTACAACACTCCCTATCACCGTTGACGAGATGATTTTCCACGCTCGCGCCGTGGCTCGCGCCGCAGAACACGCCTTCGTAGTGTGCGACATGCCCTTCGGTAGCTACCAGATTTCAGAAGAAGACGGCATACGCAACGCAGTACGCATCATGAAAGAGGCGGGCGTAGACGGTGTAAAGCTCGAAGGCGGAGCAGAGATAGCCCCTATGGTCAGCAAGATTGTGGCTGCAGGCATCCCCGTATGCGGACACCTCGGACTAACACCGCAGAGCGTTCACCAGTTTGGTGGCTATGGCTTGCGCGCAAAGGAAGAAGCTGAAGCCGAGAAACTCATCGCTGACGCAAAGGCACTTGAGGCAGCTGGATGCTTCAGCATTGTACTTGAAAAGATACCTGCAAACCTTGCCGAGAAAGTAAGCGCAATCATAAAATGCCCGATTATTGGCATCGGAGCAGGCAATAAGTGCGATGGACAAGTGCTTGTATATGCCGACATGCTCGGCATGAACAAAGGTTTCAAGCCGAAGTTCTTGCGCCAGTACGCTGACCTTCACTCTATCATAACCGACGCCGTATGCAAATATGTAGCAGACGTAAAGTCGTCGGACTTCCCTAACGAGAACGAGTCATACTAAGACATGGACACTCAATACACACCCACTTACAACCGATTGTGGAACCGCGAATTCACGCTGCTCACAATAGCCGAGCTATTGTTGTGCATATCGTGCTACATGACAATACCGCTACTACCGTTCCGCCTCACAACTGAGGAGCACGCAAGTATTTGTTTGGCAAGTTTCACAATCATTACTTTCATCATAGGAGTCTGTATATCAGGTTTTTTCGGCAGTTGGTTAATACAAAACTACCGACGCAACAAGGTTTTCCTCGTATCGGCAATATGTCTCGGTGCTACAATTCTCGGACTCTCTGCTTTTGAATTTCAAGAGCAACCGATAGTGTGCGAGATAGAAGAATACACACTATTAGCAATCTGTTTCGCAAGCGGAGCTGTTTTCGGCACAGCCAAGCGTGTGCTCTCATGTACGCTCCTGATAGACAAAACAGAATCGTGTCATCGCACCGATGCCAACTACACGGCTATATGGATAGCACGCCTAACGGTGATAATAGGTCCGATACTCGCCTTACTATTGCGCGAAGAGTTACGTGGCTCACTGTTCTACATCGTTGGAGCAGCCATGTCGCTCGCTTCAGCCGTGCTTGTGATGTGCGTAAAGTTCCCATTCCGTGCACCAGAAGAAGGTGTGCATTTAGTTTCTATCGACCGTTTCTTCTTGCCACGTGGCGCAACAATAGCACTTGTGATAGCACTTATCACCGCCTCGCTCGGCATTGTGATGACCACACGCCTAACGATAGAGTTCTGCACATCGGTGATGGTAGGCTTCTTCTTGGCTGCATGTGCGCTACACATACCAGCCATAAAGAACGCACGCTTCGCTTCTGCCGTAGGAAACACATTGGCGATAATAGCTATTCTCACAATGTTCGCACACGACGACATTCTGGACAGCACCCTAAAGCCCATGCTCTTCGGCTTCGGCATAGCACTCAGCTCGTCAGAGCAACTCTACAAACTGCTCGGTAGCTGCGACCACTGTCAACGCTCTACAGCCGAAAGCACCTATTTCCTCTCAAGCGACGGAGGATTGTTCCTCGGCATTGCAGCCGGATGGCAGCTAACAACAGCCGTGAAATCAGCTGAAGAAATAGCATTGGGACTACTCGTCGTAGCAACGATAATATGCTCGCTAAACGTGCTCATAAAGAAAAAGCAAGCAAAACATCATGCATAATAATTCTAAAAAAGGAGGTACAATATGATTATCGATTTTGAAAAAACAGAAGAAAAGGTAGTCGAGAACTTCAAAGGTGGCAACGGCACACTTATCATGCGCGCTGCCGACGATGGTAAAGTGAAGATAATGCGTAACACACTGACAGCTGGTAGCTCGATTGGTATGCACACACACGAAGGCAACTGCGAGGTGATGTATATAATAAAAGGTGAAATCACCTTCGTATGCGACGGAACAGAAGAGACCGTGCACGCCGGAGAGGTTCACTACTGCCCATGCGGACACACCCACAGCGCAGAAAACCGCACAGCTGAAGATGCCGAATTCTTCGCCATTGTGCCCGAAACGAAGTTGTAGTTTTCGACAATTAGCCCTACCACGCCCACCATCCGATGCTTAACAACGTGAAAATTAATGAGTTCGGAGGGCAAATATTATGATATAACACAAAAAAGTTACTAAGAAATTTTCGTATAACACGAAAAACTTGTATCTTTGCACGTCCTTAGAAAAAGGTAATAACAAAAGAAATAATAATATAATACATTCAAATGACTAAAGCAGATATCATCAACAAGATTGCAGAAAGCACCGGATTACAGAAAAAAGACGTATCAGTAGTCGTAGAAAGCTTCATGGAAAATATCAAAAACAGTTTGTTGACAGAGAAAGAGAATGTGTACCTGCGTGGATTTGGAAGTTTCATCGTTAAGCATCGCGCCGCTAAGACAGCGAGAAACATACTCAAGAAGACAACAATGAAAATCGGCGCACACGACCAGCCAAGCTTCAAACCGGCGAAGTGCTTCATTGAGGAGATGAAGAACGCCACAATGGAGAAGTAAGGATTGACCCACATTCATTTGAACAAAAAGAGAATATATCATTAATATTAATATTAAACAATAAAAATTTAAAGCTATGCCAAACGGAAAGAAAAAAAAGGGACACAAGATGGCTACTCACAAGCGTAAAAAGAGATTACGCAAGAACAGACATAAGAGCAAGTAAGAAAGCCTGCCCATAAGGGTCAGTTCCGATATGGGGGCGCGTCAAAAACCCATTGCATCAGCAATAATTTTGATGCGCCCCCATGCTTTTATATCATTATTTAAAGAAAGTTCCTAAATTAGAAAAACAAAAGAGAAATGACCAGCGAAGTTGTAATCGATGTACAACAGAATGAAATCTCCATCGCGTTGCTTGAAGACAAGCGACTCGTGGAATATCAGACTGAGCCAAGGTCTGTTTCATTCTCTGTTGGAAACATCTATGTTGCAAAAGTAAAGAAGCTCATGCCTGGACTGAACGCAAGTTTTGTTGACGTGGGCTACGAACGTGATGCCTTTCTCCATTATCTTGATTTAGGCAACCAATTCAATTCTTACGAGAAGTACCTCAGACAGGTACAAAGTGACAGAAAAAAACTTTATCCTTTTGCCAAAGCTACAAAGCAGCCCGACCTCAGAAAGGACGGAAGCGTACAGAGCACACTAACAGTAGGACAAGAGGTATTGGTTCAGATCGTGAAAGAACCGATATCAACAAAGGGTCCACGACTCACGGGCGAACTTAGCTTCGCAGGACGCTACTTAGTACTCATGCCTTTCGGCGATAAAGTTTCGGTATCGACAAAAATCAAAAGCGGAGAAGAGCGCGCACGACTAAAGCAACTCATCAATAGCATCAAGCCAAAGAATTGCGGTGTTATTGTGAGAACGGTAGCTGAGGGTAAACGCGTAGCAGAGCTGGATGCAGAACTCAAAGTTCTGACAAAAAGATGGGAGGACGCACTCATAAAGGTGCAGAAAACCCAAAAACGTCCACAGTTGATCTTCGAAGAGACAGGTAGAGCTGTAGCCCTATTAAGAGATTTGTTCAATCCAACCTACGAAAACATATACGTCAACGACGAAAATGTTTTCCATGAAGTAAAAAACTATGTTTCACTCATCGCCCCAGAGAAAGCAAACATCGTTAAGTTATACACAGGAACAGTTCCCATCTTCGACAATTTCAACGTCACGAAGCAAATTAAATCCAGCTTCGGCAAAACCGTCAACTACAAACATGGTGCTTACCTGATTATTGAACACACAGAAGCACTGCACGTTGTAGACGTGAATAGCGGCAACCGCTCACATTCGGACAACGGTCAAGAAGCAAATGCTCTCGACGTAAACCTCGGAGCAGCCGATGAGTTGGCACGCCAACTGCGCCTGCGCGATATGGGAGGTATCATCGTGGTCGACTTTATTGACATGAACCTCGCCGAAGACCGCCAACTGCTCTACGAGCGTATGTGCAAAAACATGCAGAAAGACCGCGCCCGCCACAATATTCTACCCCTAAGTAAGTTCGGACTAATGCAGATTACGCGCCAACGTGTCCGTCCTGCTATGGATGTGAATGTGGAAGAGATATGCCCCACCTGCTTCGGAAAGGGAAAGATTAAGTCGAGCATTATTTTCACCGACCAACTGGAAAGTAAGATTGACAGGCTTGTCAACAAGATTGGAATAAAGACATTCTATCTTCACGTACACCCATACGTGGCTGCCTACATCAACAAGGGACTCGTCTCGTTGAAGAGAAAGTGGCAGATGAAATACGGATTGGGCGTACATATCGTTCCGTCACAGAAACTTGCGTTCCTGCAGTACGAATTCTACGACAACAAACGCCAGTTTATCGATATGAAAGAAGAGATAGAAACAAAGTAGAAAAGAACGAAAAGTAACACCATAAGAAGAAAGGATATGTAGCATTTCGCACAAAAAGCGAGACTATGTATCCTTTTTTCTTGTAAAAGAGGCTATTATCTGCTGTTTAGAACGAAAATAAGCAGAAAAATATTTCGACATTCAAAATAAACTTAGTACCTTTGCAGTCGCTATTACGAGATAGTAGCATAATTCAAACCACAAATTAAAATTAAATTTTAAACAATGGCAACAAAGATCAGACTTCAGCGCGGCGGTCGTAAGAGCTACGCTTTTTATCGTATCGTAATCGCTGACGCAAGAGCACCACGTGATGGTAGATTTACTGAGAAGATTGGTACTTACAACCCTAACACCAATCCTGCTACTGTAGATTTGGATTTCGACCGTGCACTCTATTGGGTAGAAACAGGCGCACAGCCAACAGCAACAGCTCACAACATCCTCAAGGGCGAGGGCGTTTATCTTATGAAGCACCTCCGCGGTGGCGTTAAGAAGGGCGCATTCGATGAGGCTACAGCACAGAAGAAGTTCGACGCATGGAAGGCAGACAAGCAGAAGGGCTTGGACACCGTACGCGAGAACGAGGCTAAGGCTAAGGCAGAGGCTGCTGCTAAGGAGCTCGAGGCAGAGAAGAAACTCAACGAGGCTATCGCTCAGAAGGTAGCTGAGAAGAAGGCTGCTGAGGCTGCTGCAAAGGCAGAAGCAGAGGCTGCTGCTAACGCAGAGGCTACAGAGGAAGCTCCAGCTGAGGCTTAATCAACGAAAATTCCGTCACAAGACACATATAAATCCCAAGAGCACCAGTTCTTGGGATTTATTGTTTTATAATCATACTGCTCCAACCACAACAACCACCCCACTCACATTCTTCCTAAAAACACAACTTATTGTGCAATAAATTCTTAATAAGAAAGAATTACATTAAAAAAACAAGCTCATAAATAGGGTAAAGCAAAGAAAACAAGCGTTTTCTGAGTTTTTTTTTGTAACTTTGCACTTGTGCTTATGCGTATACTTTGATGAACAAAACCATAAGTAACGCAAACTACGCACATATTAAATATCAAAGCATGGCAAAGAAAGTACTTTTTATCAATCAGGAGATTGCTCCGTATGTTCCCGAAACAGCACTCTCAATCATGGGAAGAGACCTTCCAACCAAAATGCAGGAAGAAGGTTTTGAAATTCGCACGTTCATGCCCAAATGGGGAAATATCAACGAGCGCAGAGGACAACTTCATGAGGTAATCCGCCTTTCAGGAATGAACCTTGTCATCGACGACACCGATCATCCGCTGATAATCAAGGTTGCGTCTATCCCACAAACACGCCTTCAGGTGTATTTCATCGATAACGACGACTACTTTATGAAGCGTAAGATGGCTCTTGACGAGAATGGTGAGGAATACGACGACAACGGCGAGAGAGCTATTTTCTTCGCACGTGGCGTACTGGAAACTGTAAAGAAGCTCAGATGGTCGTCAGAAATAATACATTGTCAGGGTTGGATGTCATATATCGTACCACTTTTCGTCAAAGCTGCATACAACGACGAGCCGACCTTCACCGACACCAAAATTGTTACATCAATATTCAAGGATGGTTTGTCTAAGAACATCGGCGACAACTTCAAAAATTGCCTTGAGTTCAAAAACATCACTGTAGATAGTCTTAGTGACTACAAGGACGACTTCGATTTTATGGAGTTCTGCAAGTTGGCGATAGATAATAGCGATGCCGTAATTGAAGCAGAAGAAAACGCCAATCCAGAATTGATGGCATATGCCGAGAGCAAGGGCCTGCCAATATTAAAATATCCAGGAGAAAACTATACTGAAGCCTACAGAGATTTCTACGAGAAGCTGTAGAGTGGAGAATTCAAATTAATCAATTTTGAATATGAAGCTAAAATATTTGGCAAGTCTCATGCTTGCCACCTTAATATTCACATCGTGTGACGATACCACTGGCGACATCGGCAGTGGTACGCTCATTGATGGTAGCGACAACTTGAATATAGTTACTGATACCTTTGAAGTAAAAACACGCTCAATTGTTGCAGACTCGGTTTTGGCAAGAACATACACCAGCTACATTGGTAAGGTGCGTGATCCGGAAACAGGTGCATACCTCAGCAGCGACTTTATGACACAGTTCTACATGCCCGAAGGTTTTGATTTCCCGAACAAGGATAGCATAAAGATTGCCAACAAAGGACAAATCAAAGCAGATTCTTGCGACATACGCCTTTACTACAAGGAATTCTATGGCGACTCATTAGCACCTATGAAATTGACAGCTTACGAATTGTCTGCGCCCATCCCCGAAAAGGTCTACTATTCGAACTTCGACCCAAAGAAGGAGGGATTTGTGGACGAAAGCACTGCTGTCAATAAGGTTTACACGCTTACAGACCTAAATGTAGACGCATCTGTACGTAATGGTTCAGACTACATCAAGTCAATATGTATTCCGCTTAACGATTCGTTCGGTACAGAGCTTATCAATCAGTTCTATGACCACAAAGAGGACTTTAAGGATGCCTACACCTTTATAAATAAGGTTACACCTGGCTTCTACTTTAAGACTCAAAGCGGACTTGGAGCTATGGCGCACATATATCTGAGCCAGTTGAATGTCTACTTCAGACACAAGACAACCACAACAAAATCAGACGGCACCAAACGAGATACAGTCATTATCTCTTCGGCTTCATTCCCTGGCACAGAGGAAGTGTTGCAAACAACGAATATCATCAACGACAAAGCCGCTATTAAGCGACTCGCCGAAGAGGACACATGCACATACATCAAATCGCCTGCAGGCATATTCACCGAAATGACAATCCCTGTAGACGACATATTGCAAGGACATGAGAACGATACAATCAACACAGCAAAGGTCAGTTTGACACGTATCAATCCAATCGCAAATGGCGATTATGCGCTGAATGCACCTACTACGTTGCTGATGATTCCGAAGGCAGAGATGTATAGCTTTTTCGAGAACAAGCAGGTGGCAAACTATAAAACATCGTTCCTTGCTACATATAGCAGCACGACGAACCAGTACACCTTCAACAATATAGGTAGCTTAGTACGCTATATGGGCGAAAATCGCTCAAAAGAAGATTGGAATAAGGTGGTGATAATACCTGTTATTGTTACAAAAAACACATCGGGTGAGCTGACAAACATAACCCACGATATGTCAATTGCAAGTACAAAACTGGTAGGCGGTAGTAACAATCGCAATGGAGCTATAAACATCACTGTCATCTATAGCAAATTTAAATAAACACGCCAATGGCAGACAATTTTCTTGAACGCCAACGACGCGACTACGAAGAGCGTAAGCAACAATGGCAAAAATCGACTAAGAAGGTTGCAAGCGTATCTGAGATTTTAAGAAAGGCGCGTGAGAAATTCAATAACGACTAATTTGAACACTTATAAAAGCCGTTCCATTATATGGAGCGGCTTTTTGTATTAAAAACTTTCGAAAAGTTTTGGTAGAGAATTTATTTTGCTTAACTTTGCGAAATAACTAATAACTTAATAAATTAACCTAACCGACAAAAAACTTTATGGCAACAGAAAAGAGAAATCTCCTTAAAGGAGACTTTAGCAAGAAAAACGCCCTACTCTTTGCTTTAGCTGTTCTTGTAACAATTGTGTTATGGAATCTGCCGACAAGCAGTTTCGGAATCGAAGGTCTCACCGTTATCCAGCAACGCATTATTGCCGTGTTCGCATTGGCAACAATACTGTGGGTGACAGAGGCCATTTCGCCTTGGGCAACATCCGTGTCGCTCATCGGCTTACTGCTTTTCACAACATCAGACAATGCGTTCCACTTCTTCCGATCAGGCATTGAAAAAGAAGAACTGCTTGACCACAGCGCACTAATGGCTACATTCGCCGACCCTATAATCATCCTCTTCCTCGGTGGCTTCATACTTGCTATCGCAGCAACGAAGTCAGGACTTGATGTGCTCTTAGCACGTACACTGCTCAAACCTTTCGGCAATAAGAGCGAGAACGTACTACTCGGCTTCATCCTCATCACTGGTGTATTCTCTATGTTCGTCAGCAACACCGCTACAGCAGCGATGATGCTCACTTTCCTTGCCCCCGTATTCAAGGCTCTTCCCCCAGAAGGTAAAGGACGAGTTGCTTTGACACTATCTATCCCCGTGGCTGCCAACATCGGTGGTATGGGCACTCCTATCGGCACACCTCCTAACGCTATCGCACTGAAATATCTCAACTCACCAACAGGTCTGAACCTTGGTATTGGTTTCGGCGAATGGATGATGTATATGCTTCCACTCACCGTGATATTGCTTCTTATCGGTTGGTTCTTACTGAAGAAGTTCTTCCCATTCAAGAAGAAGACCATCGAGCTTGAGATTGAAGGCGAAGTGCAGCACAACTGGCGCACAATAGTAGTTGCCGGAACATTCATCGTTACTGTATTGTTGTGGATTTGTGACCGCTGGACCGGTGTTGGATCTAACACAGTTGCTATGTTACCAATCGTTGTGTTCGCATTCACTGGCGTAATCAAGGCACGCGACTTGGAGGAAATCAACTGGAGCGTTATCTGGATGGTAGCCGGTGGTTTCGCACTCGGACTTGCACTCAACGAGTCGGGTCTTGCAGAAAATGTTATCAAGAGCATTCCGTTCAGCTCATGGTCGCCGGTAGTTATCCTGCTTGCTTCAGGTATTATCTGCTACCTTCTCTCAAACTTCATCTCAAACACCGCAACAGCAGCACTCCTCGTACCAATCCTTGCCGTTGTATGTAAGGGTATGGGCGACTCACTCGAGAGCATCGGTGGTACACCGACTGTACTCATCGGTATAGCTGTAGCAGCATCGGTAGCGATGACACTGCCTATATCTACACCTCCAAATGCCATTGCTCACTCAACAGGCTTAGTAAAACAGAACGAGATGATGAAGATTGGTTTGACAATGGGTATCATAGGTTTGGTGCTCGGTTACTTACTACTTTTCTTCCTCGGCGAGATGCACGCATGGCAATAGTACATGCATGATTATATATTGCGTGCAATAATATCATAAACCATATTATTGCACGCATAATAATATAAGGATATAAAAATGTCTTTTTCACAGGAAACTCTCTACGCTATAGCGTTGACCCGCATTAGCTATTTCAACATTGCCACATGCTTACAACTATATCGCAAGCTTGGTTCGGCAACAGCTATCATGGAGAATCGCAATAACATTAAGGATGTTATCAGCGATGCTTCTCCAAGATTAATTCATGCACTAAGCGATGTTTCCGAAGCCTTGCATCGTGCAGAGGCTGAATTAGAATTTGATAACGCACATGCCATTCGTCCATTGACGATGGCATGTGACGATTATCCAGAACGTCTACGCGACTGCGATGATGCGCCTATTGTGCTTTTCTATCGCGGCAACGCTGACCTCAACCAACGTCGCATTGTGTCTATTGTAGGTACACGTCATTGCACAGCATACGGCCAAGACATACTTACAAAATTTTGCCAAGACCTAAAAGAGTTGTGTCCTGATGTGCTCATCGTAAGCGGATTAGCCTATGGGGTTGACATCTGCGCTCACCGAAACGCTCTGAGAAATAGTTTTGACACTATTGGCGTTTTGGCTCATGGTCTGGATATGTTATACCCTTCTGCCCACAGAGACACAGCTAAAGATATGCTCTCGCATGGCGGACTACTAACGGAGTTTCTTACAAACACGAACCCCGACAAGATGAATTTCGTAAGGCGAAACCGCATCGTGGCAGGCATAGCAGATGCGACTATTGTAGTGGAAAGTGCGGCACGTGGCGGAAGCCTCATCACTGCAGACATTGCACAAAGCTATGCCCGCGACGTATTCACCTTTCCGGGCAATGTAAACTCGACATATAGCGAAGGCTGCAACAACCTGATTAGAGACAATAAAGCAGCACTCATCACCTGCGCAGAGGACTTTGTTAAAGCAATGGGTTGGGAACAAGACAACCAAGTGAAGGAAGCACGAGCAAAAGGTATCGAACGCCAACTGTTCCCCGAACTGACCGCAGAAGAGACACGTATTGTCGAACTTCTTCAACGTAACAACGACTTGCAGCTTAATATCATCGCTGTACAAACAGGATTGCCGATTGGCAACATCTCTGCACTATTATTCAGCCTCGAATTGAAAGGTGTTATCAAGCTATATGCAGGAGGAGTTTACCATTTGCTGGGTTAATATTGGAATTTTTAGGTTAAAAATTTTGCACTTACTCCTATTTGTCGTAACTTTGCATTAAGCAGTAAGAAAAAGTATAACATAAAATAAACGCAAATGCCAGAAATTTCAACACGAGGACTTGAAATGCCCGAATCGCCGATTCGCAAATTAGCGCCTTTGGCAGTAGATGCCAAAAAACGTGGTGTGAAAGTCTATCACCTCAATATCGGACAGCCCGACCTTCCTACTCCAGAAGTAGGACTTGACGCATTGAAACACATCGACCGCAGTGTGCTCGAATACTCTCCGTCACAAGGTTATTATTCATATCGCGAGAGACTGACCGGATATTATAAGCGTTTTAATATTAATGTGTCGCCTGATGACATCATCATTACAGCAGGTGGTTCAGAGGCAGTACTCTTTGCATTCATGTCGTGTCTAAATCCGGGCGATGAAATTATTATTCCGGAACCAGCCTACGCCAACTATATGGCTTTTGCAATCTCGGCTGGCGCAAAGATTAGAACTATCGCAACAACAATAGAAGAAGGCTTCTCGTTGCCTAAGGTGGAGAAGTTTGAGGAACTCATCAACGAACGCACACGTGCCATCTTGATTTGTAACCCAAACAACCCTACGGGCTATCTCTATACACGTCGCGAGATGAATCAGATTCGCGACTTGGTGAAGAAATACGACCTCTATCTGTTCTCAGATGAAGTCTATCGCGAATACATCTACACTGGTTCACCTTACATCTCTGCCTGCCACTTGGAAGGTATCGAAGATAATGTGATACTCATCGACTCTGTGTCGAAGCGTTATAGCGAGTGCGGTATCCGCATCGGAGCCTTGATTACAAAGAATTCGCAGGTGCGTGCAGCCGTAATGAAGTTGTGTCAAGCACGTCTTTCTCCTCCACTCTTGGGTCAGATTGTAGCCGACGCATCGCTTGATGCGCCCGAAGACTACTACCGCGATGTTTACGAAGAGTACGTGGAGCGCCGTAAATGCCTCATCGACGGACTAAACCGCATACCAGGTGTCTACTCACCAATTCCTATGGGAGCCTTCTACACAGTTGCAAAGTTGCCAGTAGACGATAGCGAGAAGTTCTGCCGTTGGTGCCTTGAAGAGTTCCAGTACGAGGGTGAGACCATTATGATGGCTCCTGCTGCTGGTTTCTACACCACACCAGGTGCTGGTATCAATCAAGTTCGCATCGCTTACGTACTGAAGAAAGACGACCTTGAACGAGCACTCATCGTGCTACGTAAAGCACTGGAAGCATATCCGGGCAGAGTAGATAGCAACGATTAAAACTATCGAAATATCAATAATATTTAGATATCAATACTTTTAGGATATAGAGATTGAGGAGCTAAGAAGTTAAGCCAATGGTTTTACAGCAGATGCTACAAGCTATAACAACGGCTCAACTTCTTAGCTCCTTCTTTATTAACTACCAAACAAAAGATAATGAACTTTCCTCTTTTTGTAGCTCGACGCATATATTCAAACCAAATAAGCGACCGCCAAAAGGTATCGAAGCCTGCTATCCGCATAGCCACAATGGGCGTAGCAATCGGATTGGCGGTGATGATTATCAGCGTGTGCGTGGTGCTTGGCTTTAAACATACTATACGCGACAAGGTCGTTGGCTTTGGCAGTCACATACAGGTTGCGAACTTTTATGCGCTACAATCGTCAGCCACAGACCAACCGATTATTATCAACGACTCATTAGTAAAAGTGCTTAAAGGCATTAACGGCGTGAGTCATGTGCAACGCTTCGCACTGAAGCAAGGCATCTTGAAGACCGATAACGACTTCTTGGGGGTTGCATTCAAAGGCGTAGACGAAGCCTTCGACACCACCTTTATCCATAACAACATGGTCGAAGGCTACATACCACAATTCTCAAGCGAGAAGAGCAGCAACAAGATACTCGTATCGAAGACGATGGCTGACAAGCTACAGACAAAGTGTGGCGACCGCATCTTCGCCTACTTCATCGACCAAAACGGAGTGAGGGTACGTCGGTTCACCATCACTGGAGTTTATCAGACTAATCTCAGCCAATACGATAAGACAATCTGTTTCTGCGATTTATACACAGCCGTTAGACTGAACAATTTCAGTGAAGGACAAGTTTCGGGTGCCGAACTCACTGTGGCTGATTTCAGCAAGCTCAATGAGACGGAGGACATAATTGTGCGCAAAGTGAACCGCACAATGGATAGCAATGGTGCCACCTACTCATCAAAGACAATACGCGAACTATCGCCTCAGATATTCTCGTGGCTCGACTTGCTCGACCTTAACGTTTGGATAATTCTCGCAATTATGACCGCCGTGGCAGTGGTAACAATGATTTCAGGACTTCTCATCATCATTCTTGAACGCACAACCATGATTGGTATACTCAAAGCACTCGGAGCCCGCAACAGAACTGTGCGCCATACCTTCCTTTGGTTTGCTGCATTCATCATAGGTAAAGGATTGCTTTGGGGCAATTTATTGGGTTTGGGACTTGTCATACTACAACACTTCACAGGTTTTGTTAAGCTCGACCCTGCTACCTATTACGTTGATACCGTTCCCGTAGAAATCAACTGGCTCTTCATTGTCGCCCTTAACGTTGCAACTATGTTCATAGCCATCGTGGTACTCATAGCTCCGAGTTTCCTCATTTTGCACATTCACCCTGCGCGCTCTATGCGCTACGAATAATAAAAACACAACTCATAAAAAGAAACATATACAATATGGATATAAAGAAATCAGAATTTACGATATCGTCTGCAACCGTAAGCCAGTGTCCGAAAGACACAAAGCCTGAATTTGCATTCATCGGACGCTCGAATGTAGGTAAGTCGAGTCTCATCAATATGCTGTGCAACCATAAGGGGCTCGCTAAGACATCAGCTACACCAGGCAAGACCCTACTCATCAACCATTTCATCATCAACAACGACTGGTACTTGGTTGACCTTCCGGGCTATGGTTTCGCTAAGCGCTCCAAGACCGTGCAGAAAAAACTCGACCAGATGATTACATCATATATATTGCAGCGCCAACAACTGGTAAACACCTTCGTACTCATCGATATCCGCCACGATCCGATGAAGATTGACACCGATTTTATCAACTGGCTCGGCGAGAGTTCAGTGCCCTTCTCCATTATATTCACCAAGGCCGACAAGCTCGGACCTGTGCGTGCGAAGCAGAATGCAGCGAAGTGGATGAACTCGCTGAAGGAACAGTGGGAGGAACTGCCCCCCTACTTCATCACAAGTTCGGAGAAAAAATTGGGACGTGACGAAGTGCTCGACTACATTGGAAACATATTGAACGAAATTAAAGCAACTGAATAAATGACTCCATTACTTGACGTTCAAAACATATCAAAGGCGTTCGGTGCGCATGTTCTGTTCGAGAATATCTCGTTCTCAATTGCCGAAGGACAACACGTCGGACTGATTGCAAAGAATGGCACGGGCAAGTCTACCCTACTCTCTCTACTCTCAGGCAAGGAGAGTGTCGACTCCGGCAGCATAATCTTCCGCCGTGACATAAAGGTTGGCTTTCTCGAACAACAGCCTAAGTTCGACCCAGAGGAGTCAGTGCTCGACGCTTGCTTTAACCATCAGGGCGACCCCGACCGCATATTGAAAGCGAAGCAGATTCTGACACAGCTGCACATCACCGACCTCACACAACCTATGGGTCAGCTGAGTGGCGGACAACAGAAGCGCATCGCACTCGCCAACGTGCTCATCACCGAGCCCGACCTGCTCATCCTCGACGAACCTACAAACCACCTCGACCTCGAGATGATAGAATGGCTTGAGGGGTATCTGCAACGTGGCAACAAGACTCTGCTCATGGTGACACACGACCGCTACTTCCTCGACCGCGTATGCAACCTCATCCTCGAACTCGATAACCACACTGTTTATTCATATCGTGGCAACTTCCAGTACTACATGGAGAAGCGTCAGGAGCGCATCGACGCAACACGCGCCGAGATTGAACGCGCCAACAACCTTTACCGCCGCGAGCTGGAGTGGATGCGTCGTCAGCCACAAGCACGCGGACACAAGGCGCGCTACCGTGAAGAGGCATTCTACGACCTTGAGAGCAAGGCGAAACAGCGTATTGAGGAACGACAGATGCGTCTGAAATCGAAGAATGTGTACATTGGTTCTAAGATATTCGAGTGTCAGTACGTATCGAAGGCGTTCGACGAGAAAGTGATTCTGAAGGACTTCTACTACAATTTCCAGCGTTTCGAGAAGATGGGCATCGTGGGCAACAACGGCACTGGCAAGTCTACATTCATAAAGATGTTGCTCGGTGAAGTAGCTCCCGACAATGGTCGCTTTGACGTGGGCGACACCGTGCGCTTCGGTTACTTCTCACAGGACGGCATGAAATTCCGCGACGACCAACGTGTCATAGATGTGATAGCCGACATCGCCGACTATATCGACTACGGTGGCGGCAAACACATCACCGCGACGCAACTCTTGCAGCACTTCCTCTTCACGCCCGAACAGCAATACGATTATGTTTATAAGCTATCTGGTGGCGAGCGACGCAAACTGTATCTGTGCACCGTATTGATGCGCAATCCCAACTTCCTCGTGCTCGACGAGCCCACCAACGACCTCGATATACAAACGCTTGAGGTGCTTGAAGAATACCTACAGGACTTCCACGGCTGCGTGATAATCGTGTCGCACGACCGCTTCTTCATGGATAAGATTGTAGACCACTTGCTCGTGTTCCGTGGCGAGGGCGAGATAAAGGACTTCCCTGGCAACTATACTCAGTTCCGCGAGTGGGAGTCGCTGAAACCAAAGGAACTTGCCGACAATAAGAACAACACTTCAGACACAGAAAAGAAAGAGAAACGCGAGTTTGTTGGCGAACAACGCCGCAAGAAGACATATAAAGAGAAGTGCGAGTTCGAGCGTTTAGAGAAAGAAATCGCTGCACTTGAAGAGGAACAGAAAAGCATCGAAGAAGCGCTGTGCAGCGGTACGCTCCCTATCGACGAACTTACCGAAAAGAGCAAGCGCCTCCCCATCATCAAGGATGAACTTGAAGAAAAAGAGATGCGCTGGCTTGAACTTTCAGAAATAAACGGATAGAAAAATGAATATCTTTAAGAAACTATTTGGTAGTCAGACTACTTCCAAGGAAACCAGACAAGAGGAAAATAAAAACTTCGATGTGTTGAAATATGACGGAGTACGCGCCCTTCGTATGCAGCAGTTTGAGTATGCTGCAAAATGCTTTGTACACGCCATTGAACTGAACGCTGACGATCTTGAATGTCGCGATTATCTTTCACAGGCATACATCTCACTTGGCGATTTGGAACATGCTTACGAACAACTACAAGAAATTTCAGAGAAGCAATCTGACAACATCGCCGTGTTGTTACGTATGGCAGAGGTGGCATATATGATGGAAAACTACTCCACAATGGCAGATGTATGCGAAAAAGCCCTGCTACTTGACGACAAAAACGTAATGGCATATTATCTCTATGCCAAAGCTTATCACGGACAGGGCGACCTTAACAATGCAACATCAATGCTGACAAAAGCAATCGAGTTACGCGCAGACTTCGATGTGGCTCGCTTACTACGTGGCAACGTGTTGTTGGAGAATAAAGCTATCGAAGAGGCTGCACTTGATGCCAACTATCTATACGAACACACAGAAAGCAACGAAGATGTATTGTTGCTTAAAGCCCGTGTGGAGAAAGCCAAGGCGAACCTCAACGAAGCTGAAAAAATCTATAGCGAAGTAATTGATTTCGACCCATTCTCAATAGAAGCTTACAAAGAACGCAGCGAGGTACGCAAAAGCCTCGGTGATATCGTTGGGGCGACGGAGGATGAGGAGAGAGCTAACGAAATGGAGACAGAGGCACCCCAATCCTCAGAAGGAATTGAACAGAATATAAAAAAGAAAATGCAACAAATGGATCCTTACAAGGTTTTTCATAACTTCTAATAGCTACACCTTCTACCACCCCATCATCCTTTTACTAAACAGCAGTAGTTTTTATAGCTATCCACACCATCCGCGTCGACCGACGCAGATGCTCGTATCGACCGACGCGGATGCTCGCAACGACCGACGCGGATGATATACTTCCACCATTAGCGATGATAGCATTTCGGATATTGAAGATAATTATGAGAGCGAAGGCGGTTTGCAAGGGGATTATTCATCTCGGACTACATAGAACCGACTGCACTGATGCCTTCGATACACTCTACATCGACTGCGAGAAGTTCCCACAACACTATTTATATCCAATTGCGATTGGTGGAGTAAGATAACAAAACTAAAATTGTATTTTGTAAAGGTAGTGTAAACTGAACTGTGTCACGGCTCTGATTTTTTATTCTTTCCCTCT
>OFMS01001202.1_pt1 | contig 19407 bp, 17 predicted proteins | sample 1541871 | NCBI WGS metagenome assembly OFMS01 (sample SAMN04209251, study PRJEB22552) | human gut metagenome | biome: gut; material: feces | host: Homo sapiens | place: USA: Oklahoma
TATAGTTTTTATTACCGACCTTCAGACTAGACATGTGTTCGATCAAGTCTTTTAATCTTTCATCTGTAAGCTTTGTTTTGTCGGTCCAAGTAACATCATCAAAACTTGAAAACACTCCGCTAAGAGTTCCTGGATTAGCTCGTTCAATACCATTCATAGCTTTGACGATAATCTTACCCACATCCTGACTTGCGTTTCTCAAATCCTTCCAGTGACAACCCTCTGGAATTACAAAGCTGTGATTTTCATCAAATGCAGCAAATTCCTCATCACCACCTGAAAGTTCTAATGCTTCCTGAGTTTCTTCATCATAAACATCGCTTATTCTTTTAAAGAACAAGATCGGTGTTACATAGTCCTTAAACTCATCTTGGTTAATTGGACCTCTCAAAATATTACAAGCTTCATACAAGTGAGCAAATAGCTTCTGGCTTGTTGTCTCTTCGTTTTCAGGGATAGAATCTTTCAATTCTTGATCCGCTGTCTCTGTCGCTGATTGAATCATAGATTCTCGACATCCCGTCTTAACTTTTTTATCTTCAGAACGTTTTATTCTAACGCTCATATCATCGTGCATTTTCTCCATCACCGGAGGATATTTGTTTTCAAATAGTATCAATAGCTGCATAAGCTTCTGATCTAAGAATGTTAATGCATGCTTTCTTATATCTGTTGGAATACCATAATATGCTTCTGCAACTCCACCACAGATAGCTGCAACCGTATCACTGTCTCCACCAATAGATATTGCATTTCTAATTGCATCTTCAAATCCAGTAGACTCGAAGAAGGCCTGTAAAGCTTGTGGTACTGTTTCCTGACAAGTTTCATTGAAATGATATGTATCGCGAATTTCATCCAAAGTGAAATTCATTGGATAATAATTCTTATCAATGTAATCTCTTATTTCAAAGATATTGCTTCCCGTCTTGGCCATAAAAATCGCAACAACGGTCGCTTCAGCACCTTTAATTCCTTCTGGATGATTATGACTAACTTCTGTCACTAATCTTGACAGTTTCTTAGCTTCCTCAATACTATTAGCAGCAAAACCAGCTGCACTTACTCGCATTGCAGCTCCGTTTCCATAACTGTTATACGGCTTAGGATCATCAGAAAAAATCCATCCATAAAAGCTTCCACCGTATCCACAGTTGGGATAATTTCTACCAACGTTCTGCATACATTCAATCGCATTTTTCGATAAATCACTATAGTCTTTTTTACTTACCAATATCGCCTGAGCAATTGCTAGACTCATGATACTGTCATCGGTAGGAAAACACTTATAAGTTAAAAACTCAAAATCTTTACTTCTGTGATTATTCCATTCAAAACGAGACCCGACGATATCTCCGATAATCGCTCCCAACATCTAACGACCTCCTTAAATTCTTGCTTGAAGTCTTGATAATGTTGAAGTCCATCTATTTTCTGCTTCTTGGATGGCTTTCTTATAAACTTCAAGTTCTCTTGTATATTCCTCGGCTATTGATCTTTGTTCTTCTATAGAGGGAAGTGGAATTTCTATATTATTCAATTCCTTATAACTTATATTCATCACAGCTGTACCCTGCTGTCTAGTAACTAGCATCTTTCGTCCAAGTGGACTGTCAAAGAAGAGCTTTAAGTAAGTTGTGGATAAACTTTCGTCTGTAGCTCTAATAACTATTACATTCGATGAAGCAATACATGGATATGTCTGCTCCTCAAATATTGCTATTCTTATAGCTGTTCCTCTTGCAGGTATTAAAAGGTCACCTGTCTTAAGAATATAGTTTGTAATCTTACGATCCTCTTCATCTAAATGGTCCAAAGAGGAATAATCAATTTCATACTCACCAATATTAGAAATATTAACAACACCAATACTTCCGTTAGGATCTTTTCGATTGATTGCTTTTCCTCTAAAAATAGAAGCAACCGTTCCAAGCTCCTGCTTTTTCACATTTGACTCCTGGAATTTTATCCAATCTTCATCTTGAGCCTCAAATATTCTATCAACGTTCCAATCTCCCATATCTGTCAGCTCATCTTCGAGTACAAATGTGTCATCTTGAACTACAATCTTTTTATTTCCTGTTTTACGTGCATTTTCATCTTCAAAAACAAATCTCTTGATGGTAACTTCATCCGTTCTTCCAGTTGTAATAGTAAGAAGGAATGTCTTTACTCCTGTATTATCAAAAATCCCTGATGGCAAATCAGATATCTCTTTTAGACAATACATTGATTGCAAGAACTCTCTTAACTCTTTTACTGTTCCACCAGCAAATGTAATTTTAGCCGGTAACACAATTGACAAGATACCCTCACTTCTTAAATGAAGAGCTAAGTTCTCGGCAGCAATCATGTCATACTCTCTGCAAATAAACTCCGAGCTTTCATCAGCTTTATCTCTGACACCGAACACTGGAACAGATAAAATCAAATCAAATTTTTCAGATGTAAATTCATACTGATATATATTTGTCTGCTTGATATCAACCATGTCATTGTCGTCAAACATCTCATTTAAGACTTTGTAATAAAACGCATCAATTGTTGTCAATGTAAAATGAGAATCAAAGTGTGCTTCAACAAGCCTTTCTAAGAATGGTGAAAACTTCTCCGCTTCTGCAATGAGAACTTCTTGAAAACCATCGATGAAATTTTTTTCCATTTCATCAACAACTGACTCAGGAACTCTAAACTTTGATCTGTCATCCCCATATTCTAAAATGTCAGTCCAACTAAGTTCATCAAATCCCTGTAAAGTTCTATAGATATCAACAAATCTTTCTTTCTCTGGAAATGGATTAGGAATTTCAAAATCAGTAGCAACGCTTTCCATTAATTGATACAATTCGTCATAATCCATTTCGTTTTGAGCACAATCCTGAAGGACCATTACTTTTTTCAATACAGCTAAAACACTTTGATATTCATTCGGCGTATTATTCCCTCTTATTGCATTAAAGAATGAATACACTCTATCGATTCTTTTATCATTTTTTTTCATGAGCAGCTCCTCCTGCTGTTAGATATTCTAAACCTTCTAACGATAGAATATCATCATTCAAGTTCCTTGTCAATATATTTTGGTATTTACATACCAAATCTTGCAAATCGTTAATTTTATCTTTATCACCTTATATACAATCGTTATAAGGTGAACACCAGGGTTCATTTTTTCTCGTTATCTATCCCCTAGTGTCAACCCTGCATTATGGACCAATTCCCATAAAGCCATTTTCAAGCATAAAAATAAAGGCTTTCCAGCAGCCAATCGTACTCATTAACGATAGCTCTATGAAAAGCCTTTTATTTACTACATATTTTTTTACTTCTTAGGGTTCACTTTTGACATCAAAACCACCGTCTCGACATGTGTATCACTGTCCAAACTCATTTCCATATCTTCCTCAATAATCGGAAGCTTGAATTTGATGGATTTGAGCCACTGACCGTTTGGCTGTCGTTCCTCATAGATATGGATTTCAGAAATCAGCGATTCCATAATCTGTCGCTTCTCCTGCTCGTCCATGACAGCGTACAGCTTTTCAAAATAAATCAGCACTTTGTAGATATTGTCAGCAGTGAGTTTTTCTGCTTCTATTGCCATTTTCTTTGCTCTGGCTTCAATCAACAGATTCTCCGTATCCTCTATCTTATCATACATTTTATAAAGGCGATCATCAAGGTCTGCTTTACGCTTGATGTAGTGCTTATCATCTGGGTCAAGGGTATCAATCTCATCAATCAAACGGGACTTCGTAGCATAGCTCTGACGAAGCTGTTTTTCATAATTGGCAATCTCCTGTTCAATGGCGGATGTATCTATCTTCATATTGATTTTTTGCTGCATCATCGCCGCAAACTTCGGATTGCTGACCAGTTTGATAATAACCTCTGCAACAGCACCGTCCAGCAATTCCTCATTGATTTGCTTCTTGTATTCACACTTATGACCACGGGTCATAGTGCGGTGTTTGCAGCCATAATAGAAGAAATCCTTATATTTCGTGCCGTCCGGCTTGTGCTTGATGCTTTTGTTGCCGTACATTCCGGCTCCGCAAATAGGACATTTAAGTAATCCGGTCAGCAGGTGTACCTTGTTGTCTTTACCGTTGTTGACCTTTTCATACTTCTTCGCCTGAGCAAGAAGTTTTACTTGGGCTTCATGCCAGAGTCCTTCTGATACAATGGCTTCATGCAGACCGTCAACTAACAGATAATTTTCCTGCTCCACAAGTCGGTAATCATTGCGAGTTCCATGTACCTTTTCTGTTCTTCTCCTGCCGTAAGCAATTTTACCACAGTAAACGGGATTTTTCAAAATTCTGCGAATCAGGGCTGCATCAAACAGAGGATTTTTTCCATTCTGCCGCTGAATTTTGTTGATACCGTGATTGGCAAGGTATTTCGCAAGTCCGTTAGCTCCTATATCGGTATGCACATACTGGTCAAAGATAATGCGGATTGCCTCGGCTTCTTCCTCGTTGATATACAGCATACCTTTTTCCAATTTGTATCCGTAGGGAGCAAAACCACCGTTCCATTTACCCTCACGAGCTTTCTGGATTCTGCCTTCCATCGTCTGAACACGGATATTCTCACGCTCAATCTCGGCAACCGCAGAAAGCACGGAAATCATCAGCTTACCGGCATCTTTGGAAGAATCAATGCCATCCTCCACACAAATCAGATTGACATCGAAATCTTGCATCACCTGTAAGGTAGACAGCACATCTGCCGCATTTCTGCCAAAACGTGATAACTTGAACACCAGCACATAGGACACGCCATCTTTACCGGACTTGATATCCTCCATCATGCGGTTAAATTCCAATCTGCCCTCAATGGACTTTCCCGATTTACCGGCATCCTCATATTCACCGACGATTTCAAAATCGTTGAACTCAGCATAGGCTTTCATTCTTGATTTCTGAGCATCCAAGGAGTAACCGTCTACCTGAACGGCAGTAGATACTCTCGTATAAATATATACTTTTGTTTTTTCTTTCATATCGCCATCCTCATTTGTGCCACAGCCTGTGGCATAATTCAGCTTTCATCGTCTGTTATTTTTTGCCGTCAGTTTTCTGTTCCAACATCTTTATCGAATTTAAATAATCATTTTCCACGTCGCTGAGCGTTCTTGTCTTATATTTTCGATATTCTCCAGTCGCTTTATCAACAGCCTGCTTATGAGTAATGCTTCCATTTCCAATTAAAAGTTGCTCTCCACTCATGGTAAGAATGCGATCCAGATGCTCTGCCCAGTCCTGCATCGTCATTGCCTGTTCACGCTCTGCCTGACGTTCCGCAAAATCCAGATACCCGGATACAAGTTGTCCCATAGCACGAAGCTCTTTCTCATTCAGATAGTTTTTCGCAACAATCGCTTCTTTGAGTGTCGGCTGATTACCGGCAAAGGTGGTAAGTCCCATGAACTCTTTTTCCGCATCCGCTCTTGTATAAATCACTTCTGCCGCAGTCTGTCCGTGAATGGCATAATGAATTTTATTCTGAACCTTTTTGAAAAAACGGATAGAGATTTCCGCTTTCGGGTCGTAGTCAATGCTGGTGGCATAGATTTCAAGCACCTGACGATAAAACACCTTTTCCGATGCACGGATGTCTCTGATTCTTTCAAGCAGTTCCTTGAAATATCCACCGCCGCCCAGATTTTTCAATCGTTCATCATCCAAAGCAAAACCTTTTTTCATGTATTCTTTGAGAATGTTAGTTGCCCAGATTCTGAACTGTGTGCCACGCTTGGATTTTACACGATAGCCGACAGAAATGATAACATCAAGATTATAGTAGTCAACCTGATAGGTTTTCCCATCTGCCGCAGTTGTTGCAAAATTTGCAACAACTGACTCTCGCTGCAGCTCGCCTTCGGAAAATACATTTTTTATATGTCTTGAAATAGTAGATTTATCTCTCTGGAACAACTCTGCCATCTGGTCAATGGATAACCACACGGTATCCTCATCAAATGTGGTTTCAATTTTTGTCAATCCATCTTCTGTTGTGTAAATAATCATATTGGATTTTTGATTCATATCATCATAATTGTTCACCGGAACACCTCATTTCTAATTGTGCAACGGGGTATTGCGCTTTTATTCTATGTAGCTCTATGCGTTGAGAACAGTAGCTCTCGCATAGAGTTTGGACACTTATTCCACGACTATTATATCATTGCTTTTCCATCAATTCAATAGTGTCACTGGGTTCTTCAGATGTGTTTTCTTCCTCCAAACAAGACGGCGGCTCTGGAAGATTATCAATATCCAGAACCGCCGCATATTTTTCTATTAAATTTGCAAGTAAATCGGCAAAACCATTCCATTTATCTGTCAATAGTGCTCTCCTTTCTTTTTCGTCCACGTTCCTGCGGAATGTCCTGTTTCTCTTTTCCTCTGGTCAAAACGGCATTAAGAAAAGCCCGTACCCTTTCAGGTGCGAGCTTGACAGCATCCAGATACGGCTGAGCCTGTTCCAGAAGTTTCTCATATCGTTTTTTCCATACCCCAGCATCTTTCTTGGCTGTTTCATATTTCTGCTGGTATTTTAATTTCTCCGCTTTTTCAGCAAAGCTGCTGACAGCATAATTTTTGAGAGTACGGCATTCATCGGGTGTCAAGACGATGTTCCCGGTAAAAGATTTCTTACCCATCGACTCCAGCTCCTGAACCGTCACCGCTATCCCGGTTGCCGCCTTAGTCTGTGCTTGCAGGGATTTAAGCTCCTGCTTTTTCTTCTCCGCAGCCTGTGTAGTATCGTCAAGCTGTGCTTCTTTCTGGTTCAGTTCCGCCGTCACAGCTTCCAGTCGCTGCTTTTCCTTTGCCACCTTAAACTGGGTCACAGTCAGATGTTCCTCGGTGCTGTCACGCTCTCCACGTTCCACATCGGTATATCCGGCAGCTCTCATGTGCTGAAAAAAATCATCCTGTAAAACAGAATAGGATTTTCGGAGAACAGGCTTACCATTGACTTGCAGAATTGGTTTTCCATCTTTGTCCACAGCAGGTTTGGACAGCCACTTTTTACTGCGGCTGACCTGTATAATGGTTTCCTTTACCGTTCCTCTGAGAGCTTCATCCTTGCAGCGTTTCGACCACAAAATCTGTTTCTCCACCACAGGGACATAGACCACATGAAGATGATAATGGAACACGTCCTTGCCAAGTGCTTCGGACATCGCCCGGTTAATCTCGTCAGCGTGCATGACTGCCGAGAGGATATACTGTTCACCGCCAACAATCTCCACAGCGGATTTATAGGCTTCCTCATAAAACTGTCTGGCGTATTCATAACCGCCGTGATTGTCGAAGTACGCAGAGTTCACATCAAAGACCATTTCGTTGAAATGGACGGCATCCGCCTTCAGACCTCTGGTGGAAATGATGTTGTCAGCTTTCATCTGCTCAAACATTTCAGCGTAGCTCCCGGTAGGTTCTTTGAAGTGTACGTTGAGGGAACTTCTTTCCGGGATAATATCTTCGTTACTGTATATTTCTTTTTCACGCTCATTGTGTGCCTGTGCATCTCCGATGTCATTATCTGTGACATCCATATTTCTTGCACAGGTACGGTCAACTCCGTCATTTCTTGCCATATTTTTCCTTCCTTTCTTTGGGATTTGCAGACAGGTAGCTTTGGAGAGGCACTTCTGCGGAAGTGTAATAACCCACTATGACACTTTCATCCATACTGGCTGCAAAGTGCCGTGGGCTCTCCCGAGGGGCTCTCCGAGGGTAATGCGGTCGCTGCGGCGACCTCTGCCGAACATCAGAAAGTTGTCTGCTCCTCTTTCCAATGTCCGGCACGGACGGCTGCTGTTTTGCGAAACCGCCCCGTCCGTTGACAGAAAAAAGACTGACTTTTTCCTGTCATTTGGGTACGTCACGAAGGTTTTATACAGGAGTGATTTACGCTCGTACGCTGTGTACGTACGTACCAAAAAATCAATCCCGCCATTCCTCCGGTACGTACGTACACGGCGAAACGTCGTAAAACCCATTTATATTCGGACGGGCTACGGCTTCAATTCCCATGAATCCCCACACCCTGCGCCCGGCAGAGTTTGTGATTTTGTTGGTGTGTTCCAGATTGTAGCGACTTAAATTTGCCACCACACTGTCACTAAAGCTGCGGGATTTCAGGGGCGGCAGAGAATTTTCCTCACACCACATCCGATAAATTTCGTACAGCTCCTTGGAGCTGATGGAAGCATCCGCTTTCAGCCGGATATAGCCCTCAGACTCCATGAAGTCGAAAATATTGTTGTTGTTACGCTTGACGGACTCTCGGTTGGTTTTGGTGCGCTCACTTTCCGTGAATTTGAAATTGTTGGCAACCAGACGCTGCAATCCCTCAAACGCCCAGAGGAAAATGCCCTCCACCTCAGCTTTCATCTTCTGGGCGAGGTCAGGGTCATCCATTCTTCCGGCAGGCTTTTCCTTTGTGGTCAGCACAAGCTGTCTGCGGTAGAAACCGTCACTTCGGTCATACAATGCCTGTAAATCTCCGTTGGAGAAAGCCAGCAGACGGGCGAACATCCAGCCCTGATAGCTCTGTTTGCCCTTGCGCTCCAAATCCATTTTCCCTTGAGCTGTCACAATGGATTTCACATAATTGGTCTGGCGCAAGGCTTCCATTCGCATATCATCATCCACGCATAGGAGGATATGCTCCAGATCGGCACGGGCAAATCGGTTCTCAGAGATTTTACCAATGCTTCCGTCCTTCATGGAACTGCCCAGCATTTGCCCCAGCACCGCACCGATTTGGGATTTACCCTCGCCGCCATTGCCCTTAATGACCATCATCCTCTGTCCTTTATTGGAGGGAATCAGGCAATAGCCGATAAATTCCTGCAAGGTAGGGATGTCCTCCGGGTAAAGCAGACCATTCAGAAAGGAAAGCCACAGCACAGGTTTCGGAGTATCCGGGCGATAGAAAACCGGGAGCCTGTTTCTCACAATATCCGGCTTCCCCTCTGTAAAAGTGCCGTCCAGCATGAGCGTACCGTTTGCCAGATGAATCCTGTCCTGCTCCGGCGGGAAGTCCTCCACATGAGCCGCCAGCTTCATAATCTCAATGATGTTGCTGATTTTGCGGGGAATGTTGTTCACGGCACAATATTTCAATTCTTCAAAGATTTCGCCACGAAGCGGCAGGTCGTCCGTCACTCGACCATCAGGTGTGAAAAAAGCTCCGTTTGCAAAGATAATCTGACGGGTTCTCAGAAAATCTTCACAAAACAGAGCTTCATTGATACTCTTGCCGTCAAACCACATCGGCACATTCATCTCAAGCAATTTCCTGTTCTCTGACATGGCAGCGCACCTCCTTTTTCTGCTCGTCCAGTCGTGTTTGCATTCTTGCAATCGTTCCGTCTGTCAAAAGTTCCTTGACGGTATCAGTCCTTTCTTCCTGATCGCTCATAAGGAGCAAATCGTTCAGATACTCCACATATTCCAGCTTGTGGCAAGCTTCCACGAACCTCTCATCCGGCTCGTCCTCCGGTGCTTCGGGAGCATATCGCTCTTTCCAGTCCTCCAAAAGATGAAGATACCCGGACAGCACATTCATGCAGAAAAGCTCGTCCTGTTTCGACTGATTCACACGGGGACGGTACTTCTTTACCTGTGCCACCACGGACGGCGGCCTGTCCAGTCCGAAATCCGCAGCCAGTCTCTGCGCTGCTTCATAGGCAGACAGGTCAAGCAGCCTTGCCACAAAGTCAATCACATCTCCCTTGGCACCGCAGCCGAAGCAATAGAAGTAATCCTCGTTCAGCTTCAAGCTGGGGTGTCTGTCATCGTGGAAAGGGCAGCAAATCATCCCGGAGCGATTGATTTTCAGCCCGTAGTGTTCGGCGGCTTGCCTAACCGTGACCGCCGCCTTGACTGTTTCAAAAATGTTCATTTGCATAACCTCCTTGATTTTTCTCGATGATTTTTTCATCTGCCTGAATATACGCAGAAAAACGCTTTCAACCGAAAAATCAGGCACTTCCGCAAGCAAAGCAAAAAGCCGCCCCGAAAACTTGAAAAAATGCAAGTTTCGAGACGGCAGTGTTCACACAAAGTTGGTTGATATTGTTCCGTAAATAGAATATAATTGAAGTTAATATGAATCAGGAGGGATGATACAGAAATGAAATACCTGTCTACATTTGAAGTTGCCGAGAAATGGGGTATCTCTCCCCGAAGAGTTGGTATCCTCTGCAACAATGACCGCATACCGGGCGCACAGCGGGCAGGAAGCCGCTGGATCATCCCGGAGGACGCTGAAAAGCCGACAGATGCCCGCATTAAAAGCGGAAAATATATCAAACAGAAAACAGACAGAGGGGAGGAAGCATAATGGCTGATACTTATTTACCCGCTGATGTTCGGAAAAGAATCGTTGATGTAATGAGAGAACGCAAGATGACCCAGCGAGAACTGGCACTTCGGATTGATGTGAATGAAAGCACCATCAGCCGCTTCCTTAGCGGAAAGACCGAAAAGCTGAGCGAAGAAAGCGTTATCCGCATCGCCAGAGTGTTCAATGTGTCCACGGACTTTATCTTGGGTACGACCGTAATCCCGGATAAAAAGAACTACGATATTTCAGAACTGGGATTATCTGTTGAAGCTGCAAAGAATCTTTATACCGGAAAGGTCAACAATGATGTAGTCAACCGTCTGCTGGAAAATCCCCGCTTTGCCATGGTTACTTATATGATTGCACAGTATATGGATGATACCCTTGCAAGAGGATATGCCGCACAAAACCAGATGTTTGCTACCGTTGGCTCTCTGCTGTTGGGACAGAACCAAGCTCCCGAAGCAGTACAGGCAGCCCGAACCGCTAATGCCATGAAAATTCCCGCTTATCAGGCAGACCAGACCACGATTCAAAACACCTTTATGACGGTGGTTAAGGAAATCAAGAAAGAAGCAGGCAGCGATTTGGTCGCAGCCAAGGCAATCAGCAAGGAAGCCACCGAAAAGATGTTTGCCGAGCTGACCAAGGGGCAGGATATGCAGAATCCGACCATCACGCCGGAAGCAGTTGTTGATGCTATTACAGGCAGCATTTCCGGTGTCGATGGAGTCAATCAGGAAGCTCTGGACAACTTTAACAAAGCCTTGCTGGGGCTGATGCAGACGATGGTGCTGCCGGAAGATGATGGACAAGATAACTAACGAGCAGCTCTGTATTGCGGCGCAGAGCGGTGACAAATGGGCAGAAAACGCCCTTGTAGAGAACAATCTGCGGTTTATCCGAAAGACGGCATACGAGATATGGAGCGCACAGCGGGAGCTGAACGTTGCCCTCGGCATTGAACTGAACGATTTGGTGCAGGAGGGTTCATTGGGGCTTCTGGGCTGCATAAGCAGCTTTCAACCCGACTACGGGAACAAGTTTTTGACCTATGCTGCCCCGGCTATTCATAATGCCATGCTGGACTACATCCGCAGGCTGAATCCTACCTTTGAAGCCAAAAATCTGGACTGTATCATTCGTCTGGATGAGGTCAAAAAGGGCGAGAATAAGGGACAACATGAATTTATAGCAGATTCCAGAGTACAGAACCCAGAGCAGATTTTCATTGCAAAGGAAACCCACGAAGAAATCCATACGGCTCTGGAAATGATTGATGAGCGAGAGAAAGCCTATCTCTGGTATCGCTTTGGCTTTGAGGACGATGTCCTCCATCCTCTGAGCGAAACGGCGAAGCACTTCCATCTGTCAGAGAGCAGAGCAAAGTCCACGGAGAAATTGGCTCTGGATAACTTCTGGCTGGAACTGCCTTGGTGGTACTAAATATTCAAAGAAAGGGACATGTAATCATGGAAAAATATAAAATACTCATCATCGAAGATGACCCAATCATTCAAACTGAATTACAAGTTCTGTTAAACGGAAACGGATATGAGGCATCCGCAGTTACTGACTTTACATCAGTTATGCAAGCGGTCAAAAATACTCATCCCTATTTGATTTTGCTGGACATAAAGCTGCCACAAGAAAGCGGCTACTCAATCTGTTCTCAAATCCGCAGTTTTTCCAATGTACCGATTATCTTTGTAACAAGCTGCAATACGGACATGGATGAATTGAACAGTATTTTGCTGGGTGGAGATGCTTTTATCACCAAGCCTTATAACACAGCAATTCTGCTGGCAAAGATTTCATCCTTGATGAAACGAGCTTACCCGATAGAACAAATTGAGCGTCTGAATTGGCAAGGAGCGATTCTTCACTTAGAAAGTAGCACGATTGAATATGACGGTAACCAAGCAGAACTGACAAAGAATGAATTGAAAATATTATATTATCTTTTCAAACACGCAGGAAAGATTTGTTCCCGTAATGATATTGTAGATTATCTATGGGACAATCAGCTATATGTGGATGACAATGCTTTGAGCGTCAATATCAACCGCATCCGGGAAAAACTGGCGGGCATTGGCCTGACGGATTTTATCAAGACAAAGCATCGCCAGGGGTACACGATATGAACAGCAAACGGTATTGGAAAAACAGGCTTCCATTTCTGCTGACGAACCTTGTTTGCATGGCTGCGCTCACTGTATTTTTGCTGGTGTGCGGCAATTCGGCTTCCGCAGTAGTATTGATCCTGATCGTATGGGCATTGATTTTGCTGATGGGACTTGTCCTCACTTACTGGAAACGAAAGCGGCAGATGAAAAAACTTCTGGATATGGCGAAGCAGCTCTCCGAGAGATACCTTATTTCTGAAGTGATGGAACTGCCGGAACAGGCCGAGGATCAGGTTTACTATCAGATTTTGAAAATGGCTGGAAAATCCATGTTGGAGCAGATTGGGGAGGTCGAGCGGGAACGCCTGGAGTACAAGGAATACATTGAACAATGGATTCACGAAATCAAAACGCCCATTACTGCCATGAAACTCCTATGTGAAAACCATCGGACGAACTGGACAAAAGAACTTCTGCTGGAACTGGAAAAGACCAACCGCTTTACGGAACAGGCTCTTTATTATGCCCGCAGTGAGCATACAGAGAAAGATTATTCTGTCCGGGAAATGGCACTGTCCCAAGTGGTGCATCAGGCGATTGCAGATAACAAATATCTGCTGCTCCAAAGTGGTATGCGCCTGGAAGTGGAGGAAATGCAGGATACGGTTTATTCAGATGAAAAGTGGGTGCGTTTTATCCTAAATCAACTGATTGTCAATGCGGTCAAGTATCGTACGAAGCAGCCGGTTCTCCGCATTTCTACTCATAAATGGCAGGATCAGGTTGTCCTTGTCGTGGAGGACAATGGAATCGGGATTGCTGCGTCCGATCTGCCCCGTATCTTTGAAAAGGGATTTACCGGTCAGAATGGTCGTCTGATTCAGCAGTCCACGGGCATTGGTCTGTATCTGTGCAAACGGCTCTGTGAAAAGCTGGGCATTGGCATTACGGCGGAGTCGTCGGAACATGGCACAGCCATTTCCCTTTCTTTTCACATTAACTGTCTGATTCATGAAGTGCAGAACTGAAAAGCGTTCTGCACTTCTTACATTTTTGTTAGAACTTTGTAAGAAAACTTGATACAAACGAAGCCACTCTTATTTTACAATAGAGATCAGAGGTGATAACAATGAAAGAAATTTTGAAACTGGATCATATCCAAAAATATTACGGAAATGGCGGAAATGTTACAAAAGCAATTCAGGACATCAGCTTTTCCGTTCAAGAGGGAGAATTTGTAGGAATCATGGGAGCATCTGGCTCCGGCAAGACTACCCTGCTCAACTGTATTTCCACCATTGATACCGTCAGTGCGGGACATATCTATCTGGACGGAACCGATGTGACGGAAATCAACGAAAAACAGATTGCCCGGTTTCGTCGGGAGAATCTTGGATTTGTATTTCAGGATTTTAACCTGCTGGACACGCTGACCATTTCGGAAAACATAGCCCTGGCGCTGACCATCAACAAGGTTCCAGCAGGCGAGATTGATGGGCGGGTGCGGGAAATGGCCGGAAAGCTGAATATCACGGATATTCTGGACAAATACCCCTATCAGGTGTCCGGCGGCCAGAAGCAGCGGTGCGCCTGTGCCAGAGCCATTATCAATCAGCCTAAGCTGATTTTGGCGGATGAACCCACCGGTGCGTTAGACAGTCACTCGTCCCAGATGCTGCTCTCGACGATCCAGAGTATCAATGAAGATCTCGGAGCCACGATTCTGATGGTGACACACGATGCTTTCTCGGCAAGCTATGCCAATCGTATTCTCTTTATGAGGGACGGGGCAATCTTTACGGAAATCCGTAAGGGGGGTGATTCCCGCAGGACTTTCTTTGAAAAAATCCTGGATGTCCTTACCATGATGGGAGGGGGCATGAGCGATGTACGCTAAACTTATTTTCAAAAATGCAAAGCGGTCTGTGAAGGACTATTTGATTTATATTGTGACCATGACACTCTGTGTCACCCTGTTCTATGCGTTTTTGTCTATCAGCAGCACCCATTATCATCCGACCATTGGTGCGGAATATAATATTTCCCTGCTGGCTGGAGGTATGAAACTGGCAATTTGCGGGATTAGTTTGCTTTTGTTGTTTCTGATCCACTATGTCAATCGTTTCATGCTGAGAAAAAAGCAAAAGGAGTTTGCCGTTGAGGCAACCTTGGGAATGGAGCAAAAAACCATAGGCCTGCTCTTTTTTGGAGAGACTTTTTTCCTGCTCATATTCTCTGTGTCGGTGGGAATCCTTCTGGGGATGGTCGTTTCTCAGGTCATTACGGCTATGCTGCTTGCTTCTTTTGGGGAACCCTACGCTTTTTCTTGGTCGTTTTTCCCGGATACTGTGCTGTTGACCGTGGGCTTCTTTGTTGTTTGCCAGATTCTGGTTGGAGTCGGGAATGTCAGAATTCTCAACAAAAGCAGGATTATTGAGCTTATGACGGCAAACCGTCAGAATGAAAAACCGCTTCATAAAAGCAGATGGATGCCGATGATCTGTATTTTCTATGGCATTCTGCTGCTGTGGATGCTGGAGGTAGGTACTGTAAAATATCATTTTTACTTCGATTCCAGACATCCGCTTCCTGTAAAGCTCATGTATTGGGGGAATGTCCTTTTCCCTGCACTGACGCTGCTTTGGGCAATCGCAGGTGCTGTTTTACACAGAAAAATAGGGTTTTCCCGATATCTTTGCGGACTTCTGGCTGGTGCTGTATTGACCGCTATCCCGATTTTTTCCATCGCAGAACTGGAAAAAGCCTACTTCCTTGGATTTGACGCTCCAACTCTGAATCAATATTTGCTGTTTGGGGTTGCGGATATTTTGTTTATCATTTCCGCAGTCATGTATTTATCGAATGCGGCGCTCCTATACTGGAAGGAGTCTAAAGTGTCCCGCAAATATCATAATACGAGTTTATTTCTGTTTGGACAGCTTTCCTCTAAGCTGGCTACCAATACGAAAACGATGACGATCATTTGTGTGACCCTGACTTTTTCTATCTGCTTGTTTGTCATTGCGCCGGTTTTAACGGGATGGAGTCTGGGCTATTTGGACAGTCGGGCTGTCTATGATATTCAAATTTCAAGCCGCTACAACGATGTTTATGAAGTGGAAAATCTTCCGGATACAGACTATGGAGAAATTACTGCGTTCATAGAACAAAACAAAATAGCGATAAAGGACGATTTGACTTTTTCGGAATATCTTCCCAAGCAAAGCGACTTTCACCAGCGAGTAAAGTACAATTTTCCTCCCTTGGCGATCGCACTGAAGGATTATAACGCTGTTCGGAAAATGTTGGGATATGAACCTATTATCTTACAAACGGATGAATTTGCTACCCACTGGCATCGTGCAGCAGAGGACAAGGATATTGAAAACTACATTGCTGAGCATACCTTATTGGAAACTGACGCAGGCACCCTGAAACTCAGTGAGAACGCCGTGTTTCAGGAGCCTGTGGGGGAATCCATCTATAATCTTTATACAGATGTGGTGTATATCATACCTGACGAAATAGCGCAAGTCTTGCTTCCGGTACAGCGCAACCGATTTGTGATGACCCAATATCCGCTTCCCTTCAAAACGGCAGAAATGCTGGAACAGCTTCTTGGGCGTTCTTATCCAGAAGATCCTGATAAAGACAATCTGGCAGGATACAGTACAACTGTCCATACTACGGAAGTGAACCGTATAATCGCCCTTAACTTTATCCTAAAAGCGTCCTTGATCTATGGTGCAATTGTTCTGATGGTGATGTGTCTTACCGTGCTGGCTCTTCAGCAGCTCCTGGATGCAGAAAAAAACAACTACAGATTTTCGGTTCTGCGAAAAATGGGAGTGGAAGAGAAGGACCTGCATACTTTGGTTCTAAAACAGCTTGGTGTTTGGTTTGGGATGCCGATCACAGCGGCAATCGTTGTAGCAATTATTGTGATTGGCTATTTTCTTCAAAGTGTTTCTGCTGAAATCTCAGCTTATATTGGCTGCGGAGCCTTGATGGTACAAGTAGGGATTATCATTGGTATTCTTTTCTTACTGCTGATATGCTACTTCATAAGTACATGGATATTGTTTAAGCGGTCCATTTCGGAGAACTGATAAAGTCACAGTACAAAAAGGAAAAGCCGCCTGTATGAGCATTTGATATGCCCGCACAGGCGGCTTGCTTTATCTCTGGTAATCAGTCCAAAGGTTTATATTCTGTAACAGTTTTCAGGTATGTTTCCGGGTCGCCGTTGAGAACTAAATCTGCATAGGCTGCCGGATCGTTGTAAATCAGCCAGTCCAGCTCTGACCGCTGATATATATTATCGGCAACCTCATTCTCTACCGCAATCGTATCAATGGCAATCATGCTGCCATTTGCAAATTTCAGCTCCACACAGGCAGTATCCATATTGAACTCACAAGAAAGTAAACGCTTCATTTTGCCCTCCTTAGATCATGCCGAAGTGCTTGAGCGCCTCCTTGATTGCTTTTTCCTTATCGGGCGGGCATTGGGGCTGTTTTGCATCATCGGACTTCGGTTTGTTGTAATTTTCTCGCTCGATGATACCGCATTTCTGCTTCACCTGAGCGATATACAAGCTGCTGACCTTGAGTCCGGTATGCTCCAGCACATATTCCTTGATTTCCGAATAGGTGGCTTTCTTCTCTGCATCGGTGAGATCAAGTTCGTCCATGTGGATGTCTACCTCGATATGTTGCTTTGCATTAAGTTTGGACAATAAACATACCGTCTCAACATGCCCCGTATTCGGAAACATATCCACGCAGCACCCCTTCTTAACCTCATACCCGCTCTCCTGCAACATAACCAGATCTCTTGCAAGGCTTGTAGGCTTGCATGAAATATACACCATTGACTCTACGCCATAGTCAATTATCTTCTTAAGTGCCTTAGGATTGATACCATCTCTTGGTGGATCGAGGACGATAAAGTCTGGCTTGTCCTTAATGTTATCGAGGGCGTTAAGCACATCATCTGCGATGAACTCACAGTTATCAAGTCCATTTATGCCGGCATTAATCCTGGCTGCTTCGACAGCTTCTGGTATTATCTCAACGCCGATGACTTTCTTTGCAACCGGGGCTAACATCTGTGCAATTGTTCCTGTTCCACTGTACAGATCGAATATGACCTTATCTTTTGTTGTTCCGACATAATCTCTTGCCTTTGAGTACAGTACTTCTGCACCAAGTGAGTTAGTCTGGAAGAATGAAAATGTTGTAATCTTGAATTTAAGTCCAAGAAGCTCTTCTTCAATATAATCCCTTCCGAATACTATCTCTGTCTTTTGGTTGATTACCGCATCGGCAACACTGTCATTGTAGGTGTGCAGGAAGCCGGTTATCTCTCCGTCAAGTGACAGTGCTTTTAATCTGTCTGCAAGTTCGTCCATAGGGATATCATTAATTGTAGTTGTCACAATATCCACAAGGATTTGTCCTGTCTTTACAGCTTTTCTTACAAGCAAATGTCTAAGATACCCTTCGTGCTTCATTTTATGGTAATAAGTGAGATTTTTCTCTAGTGCATAATCATATACACACTTGAGTATTTTTCTGTAATCATTATCCACAATCTTACAGCCTGTTACTGTTACTATATCATACATACTGTTTCTCTTATGTAAACCGAGGGCTATCGGACCATCTTTTACCTCATCGCCAAATGAGAATTCCATTTTGTTACGGTATTCACTTGATACAGGGCTTCCAATTATTCCCTCCCACTCATATTCTGTATTAATAACAGGAGCAAGAAGCTTCTTCACTGCATTTTCTTTCATCTTTAACTGTTCTTCGTACCTTACAGTCTGATATACGCAGCCACCACATTTGCCAAAATGCCCACATCTTTCGTTAGTTTCTGTATCTGCCTGACAGACAACTTCAAGAAGCCTTCCTTCACATTTGCCGTGCTTCTTCTTGTTTACCATAAATTTAACTGTCTGTCCCGGTATTGAATTCTTTACAACAGCCCTTTCCTCTATAGTCTGTCCGTCTTCCTCTGTCTTAACTATTACATTTCCCTTATTAGGAAAATCCACGCTTTCTACATAACCTGTATATATGCCGCCTTTTTTCATCTTTTATCTCCAATCCTTCTATATAATCAATCAGGAAACTAACCCTGTCCTTATTCTTTATCAATTTTTTATACGAACCAACCACCAGCTAACCAGCCTTCCTCCCACATCACCGAACATCTAAAAAACCACTGGCTGTAAGCCAGCCAGTGGTCTTTGTCTTAATCATTCTTTAATTGGCAGAATAATTAGTTCTCGAATTCATCATCATCTTCAAAGTCTTCATCAAAGTCGTCATCATCAAAATCATCATCAAAATCATCAAACTCGCTGACTCTTTTTTTCTTCAGTACCATTGCCGCAACTGCTCCGACTGCTGCTGCCGCCGCTGCTCCTACTGCTACAAAACCCCAGTATTTGTTTCTTTTTGCCATAATATACTGCTCCTTTCACTTCTGACCCTCTGGTCATTATGATATATTCCTAAAAATAATCTTATTTTATTGTACTACTTTTTATCTGTAAAAGAAAGGTTAATATTATATTTGAAATTTTTCAATACAGGTTCTGATTTTTCCTCGGATCCTCTGCAGAGCATTATCAATGGATTTTGGTGTTTTTCCCATGATCTCTGCGATCTGAACATAACCGTACCCCCGGAGATAGTAGTCCAGCACTTTATTTTCCATGGGGCTTAAAGCCCTGCTGATCTCTTTTTCCAGAATCCCGGTAGTTTCCCTGTCGATCACCAGAGCCTCCGGATTTTCTGACCACAGGCCTTCCAGACTTCCGCTTTCCTCCTCTTCGCTGAGAGACACATAGGAATTCAGAGGAATATGCTTCTGCCTGGTAGAATTTTTTACAGCA
>OFMS01001207.1_pt1 | contig 19290 bp, 14 predicted proteins | sample 1541871 | NCBI WGS metagenome assembly OFMS01 (sample SAMN04209251, study PRJEB22552) | human gut metagenome | biome: gut; material: feces | host: Homo sapiens | place: USA: Oklahoma
CTGAAACCCGCATAAACACTGGCTTTTTTAAGCAACTCGATTTATTCAAACTCAACTATCTGTTAGGAAAAAATAAAACATTCAAAGAACTTCAGAAAATTATGCCTGGTATTGCAGTACTTGGACTTGCATGTGTTGTCGGCGGTGTAGTATCTTCACAGGGAAGCAAATTCTTTGAGTCCGGTGTTGTAATCTTCGTGGCAGTATTTCTTCATAATGGACTTGGATATCTGCTTGGATACGGAGCAGGTAAACTGACAGGAATGAATACAGCGAAGAAGAGAACAATCTCGATCGAGGTAGGTATGCAGAATGCAGGACTTGCAACAAACCTTGCAACAACAACAGCACAGTTTGCATCCACACCGGAGTCAGCAATCATCTGTGCAGTATCTTGTACATGGCATTCTATTTCAGGAACACTCCTTGCAGGAATGTTTGCATATTATGATAAATTCAAAGAGGACAGAGAATCCAAGAGTGTGAATACAAAAGAAGAAGCAGTATAAAAAGAATGAAATGATAAGGCAGAGGTAAAAAATAATTGATTTAGAGGATGGTTTGACACAACGAACAAGAAACGTTCGAATGTGAGAAAACCATCCTTTTTTCTGTGTTGCATGGTGAGGAAAATCATTTTATAATAAATAAGGCAAGGGATTCTATCTGAACATAAGAAAGTAATCAGAGTTCGAAATAAAAGAGAAATACAAGAGGGGAAATGTAAATGGAAGAAAAAGAAAATACAGAAAATGCGGAGATGGGAAAACGAAAACATTCTCATGATACAAAAATAGTAATAAAGTATTATTATGAAAGGATCCGACAGAACACGGGAAATTTTCTGAAATGGATAGGGCTTTCTGTTTTGACAGGTCTGGTTGTAGGCGGTGCGAGTGCAGTATTTGCAGGATGTATCAAGGCAGCAACGGAATACAGGGATACACATAATTGGATTTTTATGCTTTTGCCGGTTGCAGGAGTTCTGATTGTATTTATGTATGAGAAGATAGGAAGGCAGGACGGAGGAACGAATCAGGTACTTGCTACAATTAAATCAAAGGATGATGTTCCGTTTCTGTCAGCACCATTGATTTTTGTGTCAACATTATTGACACATCTTACCGGCGGCTCGGCAGGAAGAGAAGGTGCGTCGATACAGTTTGGTGGAAGTATTGGAAATTGGCTTGGAAAACTGGCTCATTTAGATGAATTTGATCACCATGTGATGATTATGTGCGGAATGAGTGCAGCGTTTGCAGCCGTGTTTGGAACACCGATGGCAGCAGCAGTTTTTGCGATGGAAGTTGTGAGCGTGGGGGTAATGTATTACGCAGCACTTCTTCCTTGTGTGATTGCAGCTATCATTGCAGCAGAGTTTGCAACAGGAATGGGGATTGATCCGGAGACATTTCCGGTACATTCTATCCCGGGACTTACTGTGGAGACAGGACTTAAGATGGCACTGATCGCAGTGGGGTGTGGGATTTTAAGTATTCTATTCTGTATCTTGCTAAAAACAGTGGGGCAGTTGTATGCAAAGTATCTGAAAAATCCGTATATTAGAATTGTTGTTGCAGCAGGAGTGATCATTCTGATCACAATATGTCTGAATACAAAAGATTATATGGGAGCAGGTAGTGGATTGATCGCAAGAGCTATTGAAAAGGGTGAAGCAAGACCACTTGATTTTTTATGGAAAATGTTACTTACAGCACTTACGATGCGGGCAGGATATCGTGGTGGTGAGATTGTACCGGCATTCAGTATAGGTGCAACATTTGGATGTGTTGCCGGTGGAATACTTGGATTTTCACCGGAATTAGCAGCGGCAGCCGGCATGGTTGCACTTTTCTGCGGAGTGACGAACTGTCCGATTACGGCAATGCTGATTTCATTCGAACTGTTTGGATTTTCAGGAGCAGCATATTATCTGATCGCGATATCAATCAGCTATGCGGTTTCCGGATATTATAGTTTATATAAAGATCAGACGATTGTATATTCTAAATATAAAGCAAGATATATTAACCGTAAAACAAGATAGCAGAATATTGTATCAGAGAGATACGGACAGGATGACAAGAGCAATCAGTTATATAAGTATGCGAAAAGGAGAGGCGTTTTGTATAGCCTCTCCTTTTTAGGTGTGCCTTGCGGCGCATAATTTACTTATTGAGTGGTACTTCCACCACTTCCAGTGTCGCTACCAGTAGTGCTGCCGGAAGTATCAGTATCACCTGTAGTTGTTCCGGTTGTTCCACCAGAGTCTCCGCCGGCAGCGGGTTCGGTTGTTGTTCCACCAGAGGAAGAATCCGGTGATGATGTTGCTCCAGAAGAATCGGTACCTGTAGCAGGTGTGGTTTCATCAGAACTCTCGGTGTCATCTTTCTCATAGTATTCTGATGGCGCAAAATAGTGACCACTACAGCTCTTAGTCGGAACATTGTCTTTTGAAAAATACTCTGTAATGGCAGGACAACTGCTTGTGGCAAGGAGTCCTGTTTTAGTACAAACCGTCTTTTCTTCGACAGAGGATGGAATTTCAAAGTCCTTGTACTCAAGGCCTTTTGTATCCTGGATACGTTCCATGATATTTCTCCAAAGTTTCTGATGCCAGTTCTGGCTTAATCGATCCATTGTCTTATGCTCATCATATCCACCCCATACAGACGCTGTATAATAAGGCGTAAATGCTGAAATCCACAAGTCGCGGCTTTCCTGGCTGGTACCTGTTTTAGCGGCAACAGGCATGTTGCTCAGTCTTGCAGAACCACCGGTTCCACCGGCACCGTTGACAACGTCTTCCATTGCACTTGTCAGAAGATAAGCAGTGGAGTCTTTTAAGACTTCATGTGTCTCAGGGGTTGTGTTATCGAGAAGAACATTTCCTTCATGATCCAGAACCTGTGTGTAAAGAATCGGTTTCATGTAAGTTCCACCATTGGCAATTGCTGCATAGGCAGCTGTCATCTCGATATTATATACACCGTTTGTGATACCACCAAGAGCTTTCGCCTGTGAATATTTATCATCTTCAGTCAGTGTTGTAAATCCAAAATCAAGAAGATAATCATAACTTTCCGTTTCACCAACATAGTCAGTTAATGTCTTAACGGCAAGGACGTTCATAGAATGTTCGATTCCATAACGGACACGTGTCGGACCGATATATTTTTTATCCCAGTTGTTTACGGACTGTCCGTTTTTATATTCATATTCTTCATCATCAATTGTTGTTGCAAGAGTGATCTTTCCTTCGTTAAGTGCCGGTGCATAAGCAGCAAGAATCTTGAAACAGGATCCAGGCTGTCTTGCAGAATCTGTGGCACGGTTTAGAGAAAGACTGGATTTCTTTTCGCCGCGTCCACCGACGATGGCTTTCACCTGTCCGGTATACTGATCCATCACAACAACAGAAGCCTGCGGCTGAGGTGAGAGCTCAATTCTCTCATCAACAGTGTCTCCGTCAGCCTCATTGATATTGAGCGTTGATTTAAATGCATCAACTGCTTCCTGTGCAGCTTCTTCAGAACCGTAGAGAAGAGGAGTGTCATATCCCCATGCAGTCTGAATATAAGAAGCAAGTTGTTCTTTGCTGTAGTTCTCAGAAGAACCATCTGCCCTGTGGATAGTAAGTGCGTAATCAAGCCCATATTCTGTATCACCATTGAGATAATCCCCTACATTAGCAACTTCGTCATCACAGATGGCCTGAATATCAGCATCCTGTGTAACGTTGATCGTAAGGCCGCCGCTATAGAGCAGATTATATGCCTGTGTTTCTGTATAACTCTTCTCAGTTACAAGATCATCTACAACCTGATTTATGACAGCATCGATGAAATAAGTGTAAGGTTTGGATGCAGTTGTATTTGACGCTGTTTCGGAAATGCGGTCATATACATTATCAGCCATAGCCTCATCGTATTCATCCTTTGTGATAGAGCCTTGTTCCTTCATGTTTTTCAGTACTTTTTCCCGTCTTTTTGCATTATTCTCCGGGTTGCTGACAGGATTCAGATTCGACGGACTCTGAGTGATCGCTGCGATAACTGCACATTCAGAAAGAGTCAGGTCTTTTGCATCTTTATTAAAGTAACGCTGTGCGGCTGTCTGAACTCCGAGGCATCCCTGACCTAAATTGATTGTGTTCATGTATGCTTCAAGAATCTCTTCCTTACTCATCTCTTTTTCAATCTTTAGTGCAAGGTACTGTTCCTGGATTTTACGTTCAATTCGCTGATACTTACTCTCATTGATGAAATTAGGGAATACATTATTTTTGATCAGCTGCTGGGTTAATGTGCTGGCTCCTTCTGTGAAATGGAAGCCATGTGCAACACCATTGACACCGGCACGGATAATTCCCTGGATATCAATACCATTATGCTTGAAGAAACGTTCGTCCTCGATCGCAACAAAAGCTTTTCCCATGTATGGTGAAATCTCGTCATATTTCTTGTAAACACGGTTAGAATCAGAGTCTTTGAGTTGCTCAAGCAAAGTTCCATTGGAATCGACAATATTCGTTGTATAGCCCTGTGGCATAATGTCCTTTGCTGTGACTTCCGGTGTATTGTCAATCACTTTTTTTACATATATGCCAACTCCGGCTGCCCCAATGACGATCAAAAGCAGAAAACAAATAATGAGGGCTTTGAAAAAACGTACGCCGACTCGCTTCTTTTTCCTTTTCTTTTTAGAAGAAATTCGCTTTTTTCTTCTAGAAAGATTCGATTTTCCGTAATTCACGTATAATATCCTCCTTTATTGACTTCTATGATTATATCAAATTTACCGATGTAAATAAAGGTAAATTTGAAAAGTTCAAATTTTCCTGAAAATCTTAAGAAAAAATACAGTTTTATATAGAAAAGCATGGTATATTAGATAAAGAAATATTTTCAAATATAGCAAAAATAAAAAAAGGAATGGGAGACTGAAAAATGGAAATCTACCATACAATATATAAGGGCGGAGACGGAGAAATTGTTGAAAAGAAATCCAGATTTATTGCAGAAGTGCATCCGGTCACATCAGAAGAAGAAGCCATGGAGATTTTAGAGAAGACAAGAAAGCAGTACTGGGATGCGAGACATCATTGCTGGGCTTACATTATAGGAAGGAATCCGGCGGCAGAAAGAATGAGTGATGATGGAGAACCGGCAGGGACAGCAGGAAAGCCTATTCTGGAGGTGATCCGTGGGAGAGAACTGACGAATGTACTTGTAATTGTTACAAGATATTTTGGAGGTACGCTTCTTGGAACGGGGGGACTGGTCAGGGCTTATACGGCAGCAACGATCGAAGGATTGAAGAACAGTGAGAGCATTGCAAGGATTCATGGGGTGAAACTCGGAATTGAGACGAATTATACGGATTTGGGAAAAATTCAATATCTGATTGCAAATCGAAATCTGGATCAATTAGAACCTGTTTACACAGATAAGGTTGAAATGACAGTGTTTGTTCCAACAGATGAGATGGGAAGCCTGCGGGCTGAACTGATGGAAGGGACAAACGGTCAGGTGGTTCTGGATGAAGAGACAACCTGTTGGTTTGCAAGGACAGAAGATGGAATTAAGATTTTTGATGAAGAATGATTCTCATAGAAGATGTTGTTTTGTGAGATAGAAAGGACCCCCTGCCGGAATATCTGGCAGGGGGTCCTTTCCTTTAAGTGTGTGTCATATAACATTCAATAAATCTACTTATACTGAATAGATATGTTCTATGAGAATTCTGGTTCGATCAAACCAAATGAACCATCTTTTCTTTTGTATACTACATTGACTTCATCAGTCTCGGCATTGGAGAATACGAAGAAGTTATGTCCGAGAAGTTCCATCTGAACACAGGCATCTTCTGGAAACATTGGTTTAATACCAAACTTCTTTGTACGAACGATACGAACTTCATCGTCTTCTGTTGTCTCTTCTTCTGAATCAAAGAATTCTTTTCTGAAGCTGTTACCTGATGGAGCATATGATGTAGGATGTCCCTGATTACGAGCAACCAGTTTGTTCTTATATTTGCGAAGCTGGCGTTCGATGATCTCTTCTACAAGATCAATGGAAACATACATATCATTGCTTGTCTGCTCAGAACGGATAATATTTCCTTTGACTGGGATTGTTACCTCAATTTTCTGACGTCCTTTTTCTACACTGAGCGTTACATTGATTTCTGTTTCAGGAGTGAAGTACCTTTCAAGTTTTCCTAATTTCTGTTCGATAGCATCCTTTAATCCCGGTGTTACCTCGATGTTTTTTCCGCTGATAATAAATTTCATGCTGCTCAACTCCTTTGTTCAAATTATACAGAAGAATGATTAGATTACTTCTGTATCATGGTTACATTATAACATGAAAAAGATTTTCTGTATACAATAAATCGTCCTAAAATTATGAAAATTTTCAAAACTTTAGGACGATTTTAAAATTATCAGATAATTAATGAATGCTATTTTGATCGGCGAGCATAAGTTTCAAACACGAATATTATTTATTGATCGTGCTGCGTTTTCTCATTCTGGAATCCAGAATCTTCTTGCGGATACGCAGATTTTCCGGTGTTACTTCAAGAAGTTCATCGGTATCAATAAAGTCAAGTGCCTGTTCGAGGCTGAGAACGCGCGGAGGTGTCAGACGAAGTGCTTCATCTGCGCTGGAAGAACGTGTGTTAGTAAGATGTTTTGTCTTACATACGTTCAGTTCGATATCTTCAGCTTTACCATTCTGTCCGATAACCATACCGGAATATACTTTCTCACCGGCTCCGATGAAGAGAGTACCACGCTCCTGGGCACTGTACAGACCATAAGTTACGGATTCACCAGTCTCAAATGCGATCAGGGATCCCTGCTTACGATACTGGATATCTCCTTTGTATGGTGCATATCCTTCAAAGCTTGTGTTGATGATACCATTTCCTTTTGTATCTGTCATGAACTCACCACGGTATCCGATCAGTCCACGTGCCGGGATAAGGAATTCGAGACGAGTATATCCACCGTTTGACGGAGTCATATTGCGGAGTTCACCTTTTCTCTGACCGAGTTTTTCAATAACAATTCCAGTGAACTCATCAGGAACATCAATATAAGCAAGTTCCATAGGCTCAAGTTTTTTGCCATTTTCATCTGTGTGATACAGAACTTCAGCTTTACTTACTGCAAACTCGTATCCTTCACGACGCATATTTTCAATAAGAACAGAAAGGTGAAGCTCACCACGGCCGGATACTTTGAAGCTGTCTGCATTTTCTGTCTCTTCTACACGAAGGCTGACATCTGTGTTCAGCTCACGGAAGAGACGGTCACGCAGATGGCGGGATGTAACGAATTTGCCTTCCTGTCCTGCAAATGGACTGTCGTTTACGATGAACTGCATAGAGATCGTTGGCTCGGAAATCTTCTGGAACGGAATAGCTTCCGGATTTTCAGGAGAGCAGAGTGTATCTCCAATGGAAATATCTGCGATTCCGGATACAGCGACAATAGATCCGATCGTAGCTTCTTTTACTTCCACACGGTTCAGCCCGTCAAATTCATAGAGCTTACCAATCTTTACACGCTGCTGTTTGTCAGGATCATGATGGTTTACAACAACCATATCCTGGTTCACGGAAATTGTACCGTTTTCTACTTTACCAACTCCGATACGACCAACATATTCATTGTAGTCGATCGTGCTGATCAGCATCTGGGTCGGAGCTTCCGGATCACCTTCCGGAGCAGGAATGTAATCAAGGATTGTCTCGAACAGTGGTTTCATATCCTGTTTCTCGTCAGAGAGATCAAGGACAGCAACACCAGCTTTTGCAGAAGCGTATACAAAAGGACACTCAAGCTGCTCATCTGAAGCGCCGAGATCGATAAAGAGTTCAAGAACCTCATCAATTACGGCATCCGGTCTTGCTTCCGGACGGTCAATCTTATTGATACATACGATAACAGGAAGTTCCAGCTCAAGTGCTTTTCTCAGAACGAATTTTGTCTGAGGCATAGCACCTTCAAATGCATCAACAACAAGTACAACACCATTTACCATCTTAAGAACACGTTCTACTTCTCCACCGAAGTCAGCATGTCCAGGTGTGTCAATGATATTGATCTTAACACCATTATAATGAACGGCAGTATTCTTAGAAAGGATTGTAATTCCACGCTCACGCTCAATGTCATTAGAGTCCATGACACGTTCTTCTACTTCCTGATTCTCACGGAATACACCGCTCTGTTTTAAAAGCTCGTCAACCAGAGTTGTCTTACCATGGTCAACATGGGCGATAATTGCAACATTTCTCACATCTTCACGTTTTGTTTTCATAATCTAAACACTCTTCCTTATTATACAAAAAATATTTATCTGTAACATAACTTCATTATTTTATCACAAAAAATGAAATTTACAAGAAAAAGTTAAAATCTGATGTTTTATGTATCTTTTCAAATACAATTTAAAGTCAACAGGAGCATTTTGTGCTGAAGAAGAGGGGGGAGATTTTGAATTCGATTTTAAGTACGAAAAAGGTCGAATGTTTTTTCTGTAAAAAATAGTTCTATTTCATTACAATAAGACATACATTAGGTAATGACTTAAAATACCAGCCAGAGGAAGGGAGAATTATAAATTATGTCAGATAAGATTATTGAAAACAACCAGGTGACAGTTATTGGAGAGGTGGTATCAGAGTTTACATACAGCCATGAGGTCTTTGGAGAAGGTTTCTATATGGTAGAACTTCTTGTAAAGCGGTTAAGTAACTCTTGTGACCGGATTCCGGTCATGATATCAGAACGTCTCATTGACGTAACACAGGATTGCCGTGGAAAATATTTAATGGTGTCTGGTCAGTTCAGATCCTATAATCGTCATGAGGAGACAAAAAACAGACTGGTTCTTTCTGTGTTTGCGAGAGAAATAGAATTTATCGAGGAAGAACCGGATGGAGCAAGAACAAATCATATACTTCTCGAAGGATATATGTGTAAGCGTCCGGTCTACAGAAAAACACCTCTTGGAAGAGAAATTGCAGATATTCTGCTAGCAGTGAACAGACCGTATGGAAAATCTGATTATATTCCATGTATCTGCTGGGGGAGAAATGCAAGATATGCTTCAAACTTTGATGTAGGGGAACATGTCAGAATATTCGGAAGAATCCAAAGCAGAGAGTATGTGAAGAAATTGTCAGAGACACAAACAGAGACAAGAATCGCATATGAGGTCTCCGTCAGTAAACTGGAGTGTGTGGAAGAATTCTAAGGGTGGATTGTTTCATTATTTAAAACTTTGTGAAAAGGATATCATATATTGAGATAACAACTCAAATGTGATATTCTTTTTTATATGATATTTCGGAAAATAAGAGTGTGATGAAAGAAAAAACAGGTAATGCTGATAGACAGTAGTTCTGAAAAATCATGGAATACTTGAGGTTTCATACAGGAGGAAGATACAGATGGTTAAGATATTAATGCACGGATGCAACGGAAAAATGGGACGCATGATCACAGAAATTGTGAAGAATGAAGAAGATGCAGTGATTGCGGCAGGCGTCGACAAGTTCACAGGAATTCCAAATGATTATCCGGTATTTGAGGAGATTACACAGTGTGATGTGGATGTAGATGTAGTGATTGATTTTTCCAATGCGGGAGCAGTGGATGAATTGTTAGATTACTGTGTGAAGAAGAGTCTTCCGGTTGTTCTTTGTACAACAGGGCTTTCAGATGAACAGTTAAAGAAGGTAGATGAGTGTTCTGAGAAGATTGCAGTTCTTAAGTCTGCGAATATGTCAATGGGAATCAACCTGTTACTGAAACTTTTGAAAGATGCTGCCAAAGTACTTGCACCGGCAGGCTATGATATTGAACTTGTTGAGAAACACCATAATCAGAAGCTGGATGCGCCAAGCGGAACGGCACTTGCATTGGCAGACTCTATTAATGAAGCAATGGGAAATGAATACGAGTATGTGTATGACAGAAGTCAGGTGAGAAAGAAGCGAGACGCAAAGGAAATTGGTATTTCAGCAGTTCGTGCAGGAACAATCGTAGGAGAACACGAGGTGATTTTTGCAGGAACAGATGAAGTGATTGAATTTAAACATACTGCATATTCAAGAAGCGTATTTGCCAAAGGTGCAGTTGAGGCAGGAAAGTTCCTTGCGGGACAGCCAGCTGGCATGTATGACATGGGAGATGTGATTCAGTTTTAGTACTGGATGAATAATAGCCGGTAAACCAGCGGGAACAAGATCCGGTAAATAGATCCCGGTAAGGGGAAGATTTCGGGTCTGGAGGAGATTGTATATGGAAAATATGGAAAACCGTTATTTAGACAGGCTGTCGGATCTTTATCCGACAATTGCAGCTGCATCTACGGAGATTATTAATCTGCAGGCAATTTTGAACCTTCCGAAGGGGACAGAACATTTTCTGACGGATGTACATGGAGAAGATGAAGCTTTTTCTCATGTTCTGAGGAATGGGTCTGGTGCCGTGAGAAGCAAGATTGAAGATGTTTTTGGTAATACAATGAGTGTAAAGGACAAAAAAGCACTGGCAACGTTGATTTACTATCCGAAAGCGAAGATGGAACAGGTGAAGCGGACAGAGTCGAATATGGATGACTGGTATCGAGTGAATCTGTATCGTCTGATAGAAGTAAGTAAGCGTGCAGCAAGTAAATATACAAGATCTAAAGTGAGAAAATCACTGCCGAAGGATTTCTCTTATGTGATCGAAGAATTGATTACCGAGAAAGCGGAAGTCAGTGACAAAGAGTCCTATTATAATGAAATTATTTCTACAATCATCAGGATCGGACGGGCAGAAGAATTTATTGCAGCAATTTCAGAACTGATCCAGCGTCTGGTTGTGGATCATCTGCATATTGTCGGTGATATTTATGACAGAGGACCGGGACCGCATCTTATTATGGATAAGCTGCTGAAATATCATTCTGTTGATATCCAGTGGGGAAACCATGATGTTGTATGGATGGGAGCAGCGGCCGGACAGTTGGGCTGCATTGCAAATGTGATTCGTATCTGCGCCAGATATGGAAACCTGGATATTATAGAAGATGGTTATGGTATCAACCTGCTTCCACTGGCTACATTTGCTATGAGGATGTACAAGGATGATCCATGCACCTGTTTTAAATTGAAAGGTACTGACAGACCGGAATCTGATGAGATGCAGATGAATCTGAGAATACATAAAGCGATTTCAATTATTCAGTTTAAAGTAGAAGGCCAGATTATAGAGAGGCAGAAAGGATTCCATTTGGAGAATCGTGCGTTACTGCATAAGATTGATTATCAGAAAGGTACGATTAATCTGGAAGGAAAAGAATATAAGCTCCTGGATACAAATTTCCCGACAATAGATCCAAAGAACCCATATAAACTGACTTCTGAAGAGGAAGAAATTATGGATCGTCTGGTGCATGCTTTTGTGGGATGTGAAAAATTGCAGGAACATATGCGTTTCCTTCTTGCGAAAGGTGGTTTGTATAAGGTATATAACAATAATCTGTTGTATCATGGATGTGTACCGTTAGATGCGAAGGGGAACCTGAAAGAAGTAGAAATTTTCGGAAAGAAATATCGTGGAAAGGCCTTGTATGATGTGTTGGAAAGTTATGTGAGAAAAGGATTTTTTGCATTGGATCCAAAGGAGCGGGAAGATGGAAAAGATACAATGTGGTATATCTGGCTACATCCGGACTCACCGTTATTTGGAAAGAACAAGATGGCGACCTTTGAAAGATATTTCCTTGCTGAGAAGGAAACACATATAGAAAAGAAAAATCCATACTATGCTCTGCTTGAAAATGAGACAGTTGTGGATAATATCATGATAGAATTTGGATTGGATCCAAAAGAGGATACACACATTATAAATGGTCATGTGCCGGTTAAGAGAAAAGATGGCGAGAGTCCGATCAAGTGTAATGGTAAAGTAATGGTTATTGATGGGGGATTTTCAAGAGCATATCAGAAAGAAACCGGAATTGCAGGATACACGCTGGTTTATAATTCGTATGGATTACTTTTGGTAGCACATGAACCATTTGAGTCTACAGAAGCAGCAATTAAGAAGGAAAATGACATTCATTCAGAGACAGTAGTAGTGACCAGAGTGAACGAGAGGCGTCTTGTTGGTGACACCGACGCTGGAAGGAAATTAAAAGAACAGATTAAAGATCTTGAATGGCTGCTGGCGTCGTACAGAAATGGTCAGATTATAGAAAAACTGTAAATAATTGTTTATGCTGATTATAGCCTCCGGCAGGATTGCAGAGGTGCGCAGTAGAAGTATGTCATGCAATTGCATGACGCGCACCTCGCAGCAAGAATGCCGAGGCATTCTTGAATTAGGACTGAAGATAGAAAGGATTACTAGAATGGAAAAAGACTTAAATCTTCCGGAAGGAACAGAAGTAACAGAACCGCTGAAAATCTATCTGAATGAGATTGGACAGATCCCTTTGCTGTCAGAAGAAGAGGAAAGGGACCTTGGGTGTAAAAGTGCTTCAGGAGATGAGGATGCAAGAAGAAAGCTGGAAGAGGGGAATCTACGCCTGGTGGTATCTCTCGCAAAACATTATACTGGAAGAGGGATTACACTCATGGATCTGATCCAGGAGGGAAATATTGGTCTCATGCATGCAGCAGAGAAATATGATTATACAAAGGAAAATAGATTTTCCACATATGCATCCTGGTGGATCAAAGAAGCAATGCAGCGGGCAATCGATCAGCAGTCACGAGAAATCCGTGTGCCGGTTCATGTTGCAGAGAATATGAAGAAAGTACAGAAAATTTCAAAAGATCTTCAGCAGAAATTTGGAAGAGAGGCTACACCGGAAGAGATAGCAGAAGAGATGAAGGATAAATCACCGGAATTTGTAAAAGAGATTTTGTCATATCTTCAGAATCCGGTTTCACTGGAAACTCCGGTAGGAGAAGATGGGGAGAATAATCTTGGTGATATGGTTGAAGATAAGGATGCAACAACGCCGGAAGATGCTATGAATCAGCTTGTGCAAAAAGAAGAAGTACAGGAATTGTTAGAGTCTCTTAATGACAGAGAACGTCAGGTGATCCGTTTGAGATTTGGTTTGGAAGATGGAAAAACACATACGCTGGAAGAAATCGGTGATGAACTGAATGTGACAAGAGAACGCGTACGCCAGATTGAAGCCAGAGCGATGGAGAAACTTCGCAGCAAAGCGACAAAACTGTAAAAAATTTCTTTTGAATAAATATTGAAAAATTGCAGATAGTAAAGACACAATATTTATTTGAAAGGAAGACAAAAATGAGGAGAATAAGAAAATTGCTTGTCTGTGTGATGTGCGTACTGATGCTTTGCAGTCTCGCTGGTTGTGGAAACAACACAGGAACAGCGAATGACAATCTCAATGATGCGACATCCGGTGAAAACTATGATGGAAGTGGAGAAAATGGTAATAATACCGGAAATAATGCGGGAGACCAGAATGGAGATAGTATCCTAGATGACGCGGTTGACGATGTAACGGATGGCGTGGATGATGTTACAGACGATATCACAAATGGTGTTGATGATGCAGCCGATGATCTGACGCAGGAGAATGGCGTGCAGAACAAGATGCAGAATAACGAGTGATCAATATGCCGTAGGCCGGAAACGGAACTGCGGCATTTTTCTAAAAGAAGGAGAGACAGGATGAGATTCAGACCATGTATTGATATACATAATGGAAAAGTGAAACAGATTGTGGGCGGAAGCCTGAAAGATGAAGGAAATCAGGCCAGCACAAACTTTACGTCAGAACTGGATGCAGCATGGTATGCAAGACAGTATCAGAAAGATCACCTGAAAGGCGGCCATATAATTCTTTTAAATCCAGTTGGATCAGAATACTACGAGGCGACGAAAAAGCAGGCGATGGGAGCTCTGGCGGCATACCCGGGTGGAATGCAGATCGGTGGTGGAATTACAGCAGATAATGCACAGGAATATCTAGATTCAGGAGCAAGTCATGTGATCGTGACTTCTTATGTGTTTAAAGACGGAATCTTTCATGAAGAGAGGCTTCAGAAACTGGTGGCTGCAGTTGGGAAAGAACATGTGGTTTTAGATCTTAGCTGCAGAAGAAAAGATGGTAAATTTTACGTGGTTACTGACCGCTGGCAGAAGTTCACAGAACTTGCATTATCACACAAGGTGTTAAATGAGCTTTCAAAATATTGTGATGAATTCCTGATCCATGGTGTAGATGTGGAGGGGAAAGGTGCCGGAATGGAAACAGAATTAGTAAGGATGCTTGGGAGCTGGGACGGAATCCCAATCACTTATGCCGGTGGAATCGGATCAATGGAAGATCTGGAGAGATTTCGAAAAGAGAGCGGCGGAAAAGTAGACTTTACAATCGGAAGCGCTCTTGATCTGTTTGGCGGGAAAATTCCATATGCAGAAGTTTGTAGTTACTGTTCACTCCCGTGTTAATCACTCCGCTTGTAAATCCACAGAATGTTAACACTCTATGAAGTTGTTGAATTCAAGAGCGGATAGTGATAGAATGTAGAACAGAGTGGAATTTCAGACCAAAATCAAAATTCAGAGAAGGAGTAATTGCGGAAATATGAATATTATAGAAAAGATTTTCGGAACTCACAGTGAGAACGAGCTGAAACGAATTTATCCGATCGTAGACCGCATCGAGGCACTGGGGCCGGAGATGGAGGCGCTTTCAGACGAAGAACTTCGAGGAAAGACAAAAGAATTTAAAGAACGACTGAAAGAGGGAGAGACTCTGGATGATATCCTTCCGGAAGCATATGCTGTAGTAAGAGAAGGTGCTTACAGAAGTCTTGGAATGCGCCATTATAGAGTACAGTTGATTGGTGGTATTATCCTGCATCAGGGACGTATCGCAGAGATGAGAACTGGTGAAGGTAAGACTCTTGTGTCCACACTTCCGGCATATTTGAATGCCTTGGACGGAAAAGGTGTTCACATCGTCACAGTTAATGACTATCTGGCGAAGCGTGATGCTGAGTGGATGGGAAAAGTACATGAGTTTTTAGGACTCAAAGTCGGTGTTGTTCTCAATGAGATGAACAATGACGAGAGACGAGAGGCTTATAATTGCGATATTACTTATGTAACGAATAATGAACTTGGATTTGATTATCTGAGAGATAACATGGTTATCTATAAAGAACAGCTGGTTCAGAGAGGATTGCATTATGCAGTTATCGATGAGGTCGATTCCGTTTTGATCGATGAGGCAAGAACACCTTTGATCATTTCCGGACAGAGTGGAAAGTCTACAGCTCTGTATGAAGCCTGCGATGTTCTTGCAAAACAGCTGGAACGAGGTGAGGCAAGCGGTGAATTTTCCAAGATGAATGCCATCATGGGAGAAGAAATCGAAGAGACGGGTGATTTCATTGTTGATGAGAAAGAGAAGACAGTTAACCTGACAGAAGATGGTGTGAAGAAAGTAGAGAAGTTCTTCCACATCGAAAACCTTGCTGATCCGGAGAACCTGGAAATTCAGCATAATATTATCCTTGCACTCAGAGCACACAATCTGATGTTCCGTGATCAGGATTATGTTGTAACTCCGGATGGTGAAGTTATGATCGTCGATGAGTTTACAGGACGTATCATGCCGGGACGTCGTTACTCTGATGGTCTGCATCAGGCAATCGAGGCGAAGGAACATGTGAAGGTAAGACGAGAGAGTAAGACTCTGGCAACAATCACATTCCAGAACCTGTTTAATAAGTATGACAAGAAGAGTGGTATGACAGGTACTGCGATCACAGAAGAGAAAGAGTTCCGTGATATTTATGGAATGGATGTTGTTGAAATTCCGACAAACAAGCCGGTACAGAGAGTGGATCTTGAGGATGCTGTTTATAAGACAAAGAAAGAAAAATACGAAGCAGTTGTAGAAGCTGTTAAAGAAGCGCATGCAACAGGACAGCCGGTGCTGGTAGGTACAATTACAATTGAAGTATCCGAACTTCTCAGCAAGATGCTGAAGAAAGAGGGAATCAAGCATAATGTACTGAATGCAAAATATCATGAGCAGGAGGCTGCAATCGTAGCTGATGCCGGACTTCATGGAGCGGTAACGATCGCAACCAATATGGCTGGCCGTGGTACTGATATCAAGCTGGATGATGATGCGCGTGCGGCAGGCGGTCTGAAAATTATCGGTACAGAGAGACATGAATCTCGTCGTATTGACAATCAGCTGCGTGGACGTTCCGGACGTCAGGGAGATCCAGGAGAGTCCAGATTCTACATTTCTCTGGAAGATGATCTGATGCGACTGTTCGGTTCAGAAAGACTGATGGGAATTTTCAATACACTTGGTGTAGAAGACGGTGAGCAGATTGAACATAAGATGCTTTCAAGTGCAATTGAGAAAGCACAGAAGAAGATTGAGAGCAATAACTTTGGTATTCGTAAGAATCTGTTGGAGTACGATCAGGTAATGAACGAGCAGAGAGAGATTATTTACGAAGAGAGACGCCGTGTTCTTGATGGAGAAAGCATGCGTGATACAATCTACAGCATGATTACAGAATATGTGGAAAATATGACAGATCGTTTCGCTTCTACAGAGGCAGATCCGGAAGAGTGGGATATCAAAGGATTGGATGTGAATCTTCACAATGTGATTCCACAGCTTCAGCTCCCATCTGAGAAGGAATGCCAGAGTATGAGTCAGAAGGAGTTAAAGCATCTTCTGAAAGAACGTGGAGTGAAAGCTTATGAGAACAAAGAAGCAGAGTTCCCGGAGGCAGAGCAGCTTCGTGAAGTTGAGCGTGTTGTACTTCTGAAAGTGATTGATGCAAGATGGATGGATCATATCGATGATATGGATCAGCTGCGTCAGGGAATCGGTCTTCAGGCATATGGACAGAGGGATCCGCTTGTAGAATACAAGATGGTTGGTTATGAGATGTTTGGCGACATGACCAATACGATCACAAAAGATACTGTGCGCACTCTGATGAATGTACGGATTGAACAGAAAGCAGAGCGCCAGCAGGCAGCGAAAGTAACAGGAACAAACAAAGACGATACTGCTTTACATGAACCAAAAAAACGTGCGGAAAAGAAAGTGTATCCGAACGATCCGTGTCCATGCGGAAGCGGTAAAAAATACAAACAATGCTGCGGACGAAATAAATAGAACAGCAGGAAGAGGTGTGGCAGGATTTCTGACACACCTTTGCCGCTTATAGAAGACTGCATATGCAGCAATGCCAAAGTGCAGCTATTAGTGAAAAGGAGGATGCAGATGATAGAACTGGATGAATTAAAAAGTATGATCAGCGCCTATGAAGAACCGCTTGAAGAACTCAGGGGGTCTCTTTGACATTGCGGGAAAGAAACGAAGACTGGAAGAGCTGGAGAAGAAAATGGAATCTCCGGATTTCTGGGAGAATCCTGAAGAGTCTCAAGAGGTAACAAAAGAAGTGAAAGCGCTTAGAGATACGCTGGAAGCGATGGAAGGACTTTCCGGACATTTTGAAGATGTGATACTTCTGATAGAAATGGCAGATGAAGAAAATGACAGGAGCATGTTGAAGGAGATTGAACGGGAGATCAGTTCTTTTGAAGAGAAATACGAAGCGCTGCGCATTGAAACGCTTCTCTCAGGAGAATATGATAAGAATTCTGCCATTGTGACACTTCATGCAGGCGCAGGAGGAACGGAGTCCTGTGACTGGGCGAATATGCTTTACAGAATGTATACAAGATGGTCCGAGCAGAAGGGATTTTCCATTACTGTACTGGACTATCAGGCAGGCGATATTACCGGAATCAAAGCGATTACCTTTGAGGTAAATGGGGCGAATGCGTATGGTTATCTGAAATCTGAAAAAGGTGTACATCGCCTTGTGCGGATTTCACCGTTTAATTCAGCGGGAAAACGTCAGACCTCTTTTGCATCCTGCGATGTTGTGCCGGATATTGAAGAGGAAATTGACGTAGAGATTAACGAGGATGACTTGAAGATTGATACTTATCGGGCCAGCGGCGCCGGTGGACAGCATGTTAATAAAACTTCCTCTGCCATTAGGATTACGCATCTGCCAACGGGGATTGTAGTACAATGTCAGAATGAACGCTCGCAGTTCAGCAATAAAGAAAAGGCAATGCAGATGCTAAAAGCAAAGCTGTATCTGATCAAACAGCAGGAACAGGCAGATAAGGTATCAGGTATCCGTGGAGAAGTAAAAGAGATTGGATTTGGCAATCAGATCCGTTCGTATATTATGCAGCCATATACATTAGTAAAAGATCATCGGACAAATGTAGAGAACGGTAACGTAACGGCTGTCCTTGACGGGGCTTTAGATACATTTATGAACGCATATCTGAAACAGTTAAGTCTCGGATAAAGAATGGGGGAAGGAACTATGGATAAAGCAAGATATTATGTAGTAACGAAGCGGGCGCTTCCGGAAGTGCTTTTGAAAGTTGTACAGGTAAAACGTCTTCTGATGACAGAAAAGAAGATGACGATCCAGGAAGCGGCAGACCAGGTTGGAATCAGTCGGAGTTCCTTTTATAAATACAAAGATGATATTTTTCCATTCCATGAAACTGAAAAAGGGCAAACAATCACGATTGTGATTCAGATGGATGATCGTCCGGGTGTACTGACGGAGCTGTTGGCGATGATAGCAGAATATGAAGCGAATATTTTGACGATTCATCAGAGCATTCCGCTGAATGGAGTGGCAACAGTAACATTAAGTCTTGAAGTGCTTTCTTCTACCGGAAATATGGAGGATATGATTGAGGCATTAGAGGGAAGAGAAGGAGTGCATTATCTGAAAATAGCAGGCAGAGAATAGCGGCTATTGCAGAGTCTGCATAAGAAAATTCGCGGGTATTTTCAGAGAATCCGTATCATATTGGAGGAAAATATGCTGATAGTAAAAAAATTTGGAGGTTCATCTGTTGCTGACAAAGAGCGGATCTATCGTGTGGCGCGCAGATGCATTGAAGATTATAAAAAAGGTCATCAAGTAGTGGTGGTTCTTTCTGCAATGGGAGATACAACTGACGAATTGCTGGAAAAAGCGAAAGAGATTAATCCGAACGCGTCAAAGAGAGAATTGGATATGCTATTGACAACAGGGGAGCAGGTATCTGTTTCTTTAATGGCAATGGCAATTAATGCACTTGGAGTTCCGGCGGTGTCGTTAAATGCATTTCAAGTAATGATGTATTCCACATCTACCTAC
>OFMS01001243.1_pt1 | contig 18790 bp, 20 predicted proteins | sample 1541871 | NCBI WGS metagenome assembly OFMS01 (sample SAMN04209251, study PRJEB22552) | human gut metagenome | biome: gut; material: feces | host: Homo sapiens | place: USA: Oklahoma
ACAACATCTGATGCTGCCCGGTTAATATTCAGTTCACTGGCCGGAATCGTGATTTTGTTTACATCCGCCAAATTGGTTTTCAGTCCCGTTACCTTTACATCCCGGCTGCTGCACTCTACACCAGTGTACTGATACCCTGGTGCAACCGTACCGGTTACCTCAAAATCAAGGGGAAGACTCTTTACTTTATTGATAGCGACACGATAGGAAATTTCCCCTGTATCTACCGTAATCCGATCCCCAATGTCAGACAACTCATTTCCATTGGCATCATAGAAGCGAGGCTTCGCTGTTCCCGTCAAATCGCTGGCAGCTCCATCCACATTAAGTTCAACCCCCATATAGCTGATCATACCTACCTGGGAAACCGGTCCTTCTACTGTTATCGTAGCTGGAGTCAGCTCCACTTTTCCATCAGAATATCCCTCTGCCGCATGACCGGTAATCTTTGTCTGAAGTTCAAAAGGCTTGCTCTGAAGCTCCTCAGTCTGTACCCGGACTACCCCCGGCTTTGTAGTGATTTCACTGATCAGCTCTTTATTGCTTAAAATTTCCACCTTCACTTCCACAGAACCCGTTACGCTGTAAAGCTCTGCCAAATCCACATAGGCCCGGAAATCAGAAGCCTTAATCCGGTAAGCGTCCCTGGTACGCACCCGGTAATTGACCGTTACCGTACTTTTTCCATTGATCTCGTAAGCCCGATTTGCTGCTGTCAGCACCTGTCCGTTGACCGTCTCCAGAGGTACCTCCTTGCTTCCCGATGTCAGCGGATTGGATACGTTCATAACAACCAGCCATACAAAAAATGCCACAAAGATAGAAAGAATCTTCAAGCCCAGGTTATTCAACAGTTTTTCTTTCATTCTTCTTTTTTCCCTTCCGGTTCTGCTTGGAAATCTGTTCCAGCAGTTCTACAACATGGTAGACACCGTGATCGTAGGCCAGTATCTTGGGGAGGATGCACTGGCCGCCGTCGGTTCTACGGGCTGCCTGATGTTTCTGGTTCTCGGTTTCGCCAACGGAATTGCCCAGGGATTCGGTGTCATGGTATCCCATGCATTCGGTGCCAAAGACATGAAGCTTCTCCGTCATTACGTAGCACTTTCACTGCTTTTAACGGTTGTAATTTCCATGATTCTGACCGTTCCTACGGTTGCGTTTTCCCGCCAGCTGCTTCTGTGGCTGAATACTCCGGAAAATATCATCACACTGGCAAACCGGTACATCCGGGTCATCTTTGCCGGTATCTTTGCTACCATGGCATATAACGTAGCATCCGGTATTTTACGCGGGATCGGTGACAGCCGGACACCACTTTATTTTTTGATCCTGTCCAGCGGTCTCAATATTTTTCTGGACATCTTCCTTATTGTTGTGGTAAAACTCGGCACTGCCGGTGCCGCTTATGCCACCGTTATCTCGCAGGCGGTTTCCGCAGTTTTATGTTTCATCGTCATGTTCCGCAAACATGACATCCTGCGGACCACACGCGAAGATTATTACTGTGATTTTCATGAGATCCGCCGGATGCTGTCTGTGGGAATTCCGATGGCTTTAAACTATTCCATCACAGCAATCGGAACCATGATCCTGCAAAGTGCCGTCAACGTGTTTGGTTCCAGCGTGGTAGCTGCTTTTACTGCTGCTTCCAAAGTCAGCAACATCGCCACCCAGACCATGCCGACACTCGGTACAGCCATGGCCACCTACTGCGGACAGAATCTCGGTGCTGGAAAACATGACCGCATTTTCCGCGGTATGAAAGATGCATTTTATTTATGTTTCTTTGCAGCCGGAGCCGCCGCACTGCTCTGCTGCCTTGCCGGACCTACGATGGTCGGATGGTTCATCCACAACCCATCTGAACAGACACTGCACGCAGCAATGCAGTATCTGCACATTGCAAGTATTTTTATGCTGCCTCTGGCATGGATCTTTGTATACCGTAATGGTCTGCAGGGCTTAGACCGTGGTCTGGTTCCCATGCTCAGCGGTGTACTTGAACTGTTCAGCCGTTATGCGGTTATCCTGATCGCCACAAAGCCTTTTGGATACGTGGGTGTATGCAGTGCCGATGCTGCTGCCTGGCTGACAACCGGTATTCTGCTGCTTGTCACCTATCTGGTGTGGAAACACCGTACCCAAAAGGAACTCCAACAAAAGACCGATGTCTGTGTTGAATAATAAAAAAGACGTTTCGAAGCAGAATTTCGAAACGTCTTTTTTCTATGCTCTATATTCTATGTTACTTAATTTTCTGTCATATAAACCACAACACAGATGCGAATACCGACTATTATTAACAATATTTTGAAAAATTTTCCCTGCTGCACATATAATAATTTCCCAAAATGTCCATTCTGTACTTTCTAATCATTTTCGTTTTACTAAGTCCCACCAGTTTTTGTTTTTCATATTTTGCTCTGTCTATCGGCTTTGTCTCAATATAATTTTTCACCTTAGGCATTGTCCTGGATAAAAATCTTTCCCTAACGATCTCTCCATCCTTCTCATACTCAATAATATCATTTTTATAAAATGATAATTGAAATTCAAATCCAAGCGCTTCCAAATCGCCTCTCTTTTGTCCTGGTTGAATCATTTTCTCCCGCACCAGATTTATTGCATATGCATCTTCGTCAATAACATACTCCCCATTGTCACATTTTACATCCGACTGTTTTATTCCGACCAAATAGTAAGTCTGTTCCTCTTTCTTATAATAAACATCCATGCGGTATGGCACCAGACTCTCAAGCACCACTTTCTGGCTGCCTTTCTCATACCCATATTTGTGTGAAATATCAATGCATGATCCAACTTCGCCATCTGTATATTTTAATTTGTCAATACGCGGTCCATTATGGTTTTTGGCATATTTTCGCACACAATCTCCAGTTTCTTTTTCATATTGCACAAATGGATTGTTCGAATCCGAATACTCCTGAGCGATTTGAATGAGATTCTCATATGTTTTTTTATCATTTTTATAAACCAATAGCTTTTCTCTATCGCTCTCTTTTTCACTAAATGCAAGCTTTTTAAAAAGTGCAGCCCCCTCTTTTGTCCGAATATCCAGCTTATTTATTTTATAGGTTTTTCCTTCATATGTTCTTGTTCCGCGAATGGTCTGGTTGCAAAGTCCACGGTTTGACTTATGATCTACATGATACCAATACTTTACCTGCTTTTCCGCCTTTGTAATCTGGGTTCGAATATTGCTCCATTTTTTCCCATAAAGATATTGTTCATATATTTCATCTGACATTTGAGCGTTCCATTTTTCCGCATTTAAAATTTCGCCTGTCTCAAAATCAATAAATTCGCCCTGTAATTTTCGATACGCTTCATATCCCAATTGTGAAAATGCAATCAGCATAGCATCCACGGCATGGTGTGCATAACTTTCTTCACGGTTCTTATCCAGTTTCATATTCACACGCATCTGATAAGTGTAGCTTCCCCGTATCACTTTTACCTTTGTATTAATTTCTTTTGCACGAAAATATCCTTGTACAGTGTTCAATACTACTCTTGCCGCATAACCTGTATCATTGATATTTCGATTGATAAATCCACGTAACACCTCTGCTTTTGTAATATCTTCACTATACAAAAGATTCTGTACTTTCTTTTTGGAAATACCATATTCTTTTTTCTTCGACAATTTCATCACCAAAGCTTTAGACTGTTCAAAAGACCATTGGTTATTGGCATGTATTAAATAATAATATGGCGTCTGATTTCCTTTCTTCTGATTTTCCTCACCATACACAAGCACTTTATTGTTTCTGGAATCATCAAAAGAAATTGATCTTGGAATAATATGATCAATTTGAAATAGCTCCGAATGTTTAATCAAATCCTCCGGCTCAATCGTTTTACCGGAATATAAGCATTTCCCGTCCTGTTCATTCCACAATTTTAACTTTAACCCCAATTGCTTCTGATTGGAAAAATCAGTCGGTGAAAGCAATATATTATATTCTGCAGCCAGCTTCTTTTCAATATAAGCCAACTCTTTTTCGTTTTTCTTTTGCCTTTCTTTTTCCCATTTCTTTTGTTCCTCTGAATTCTGATCCCGAGGCATTTCAATTACTACTTCCTCTAATGTGCCATATTTTTTCATGAGCGCATTTAGTATTTTAAACGAAATTCTGACCGCTCTGCGGACAACCGGATTAAAAATATCTTCATCTGCTGCATCTACCGGTATATATTTATTTTTTTCGAATTTATCCGTCTGCCCTCTCATAACACCCATTTCTGTCAACAGAGTCATTTGTTCTTTGGGCTGCTGATACATTTCCGGAATCAGCTCCTTCATTATTTTCAATGAGAATGAATGCCATTTACTAAATAATGCTCCATTTGTTTTTCTAAGTGAAATCAGGCAATCTTTTATTTCTTCTGACAATTTCACGTTTGCATGTTCAAATGCCTCCATCATAGCCTCTTTGTCCGTGTTAATGGTCAGAATATATCCGATTTCATCTAAATTTTCTCTGGAAAATTCTTCTATATTTACATGAATTTCTGCAAGAGTTTTTCTCATCTTATTATAAACTTCCATTTTATGGAAAATTTCTTTTTCGCTTTTGTCAATTCGGGCACCATAAAATTCTTCTATTTTTTCTCCCATAACATCTGCGATAATTTTCCGCATATTTATAGTGTTGCTTGTTTTTACTTTATCGATAATTATGCGTTTCTCATGTTCTTCCAGTTTTCTTCCGTTTATAGCCAGATTATTCAAGTCATTCAACAGATTAAATTCCTGCGCAGTATAAGAGGCTGATGCCGCGCGTAATTCCTCTTTATATACACTGCATTTTCCAATCAGCTTCTCGAAAATATTTTTTTCAGTAATATAGTCCCCATTTTCATCTAATCTCGTTGTAAATCTTCCATAATCAGTTCTCGACTTTTCGTTTCCTGGTCCTTCATAATATTTTCTTTTTCTCGTAAAAATTTCCAGATAGTCTTCACAGAATTCATCAGATATTTCGGAATGATAGTTTTTCTGCGTACATAAGACCTGCTGAATCTCTTTCGTATATGCGCCAATGGTAAACACATTACTCAAATCCAATTTTTCCCCCTGCGCATCCTCTATCTGTATCTGACCTCGATATTTTCCAACCTGTTCCAGTCTCTGCTTTTGAATTTCACATGGATAATTTGTTTCCAGTTCTTTTGCATTCAGCTTTAATCCATTTGCATATGCACTTGTTCCGCTAAGAGAAGTATCCTCCGCATCCTCTAAATAAGAGATCCCTCGATATTTCAGATAACTATACAAAATTAAATACAACTCATCCAAAGAAATGCTTTCGCGAAGTGCTTTCACTTTAAGTCCAACAATATCATTTTCCTGAACCTGCGGAATTGCAAATGCATATTCCTCCCACAGCTTCGTAAAATCATCTAACCGTGTTCTCTTTCTTCTCTTTAATCTTCTTGCCTGACGCATCCCCCTTCTCATCTGATTATCTGTTGCAGATGCCTCGGGGAAAATATTTGACCCGGCTTCTATTACGGTTTCGGTCTTTTTATCAATAACAGCAAAACCGACTGAGGCAACCCCTATATCCAAAGCTACAATATACTGCATACTTTTCTCCTTGTTATAATATCTTTTTCTAAATCAAAAATTTATTGTTCCTATTTCAGAATACACTTTTTCTTTTTATTTTGCAACTATTTATTCTAATCTTCCTAAATGGTTTCAAATATATTTTTATAAAAAGTACCCCTGCATTCTTGTATTTGACAATTTATGCAGGGGTATTTTTTGCTCCATTACTTATAAAATTTTGAGAGTTCACAAATCTCATCTTCAAACTAATTTTAGTTTTAATCTACAGTCACGTAATTTATTAGGTACTAAAATTAATCTTCCACAACATATTTTACAGTCACGTAATTTGTTTAGGTACTAAAATCGCGGAAAGCGGATCGATAACGGCGAATGGGTTTTACAGTCACGTAATTTGTTTAGGTACTAAAATTCCATCCAGCTAGGTGCTTCTCTTAATTCAGTTTTACAGTCACGTAATTTGTTTAGGTACTAAAATACGCGTCAATTTTCGATTGCTGTTCGCGTAGTTTTACAGTCACGTAATTTGTTTAGGTACTAAAATTGCTATAAATCGCGTAGCCTATGCCCCACGGTTTTACAGTCACGTAATTTGTTTAGGTACTAAAATTGTTTAGCCTTTAACTTGGCATATTCAGCGGTTTTACAGTCACGTAATTTGTTTAGGTACTAAAATTGGCATTCAGGTCTGAAGTACCATTTCTTAGTTTTACAGTCACGTAATTTGTTTAGGTACTAAAATTAAGAGTCTAGGGACGCAAGCGATACCATAGTTTTACAGTCACGTAATTTGTTTAGGTACTAAAATAACCATGAGCGTATAAAGAACACAAGGACGGTTTTACAGTCACGTAATTTGTTTAGGTACTAAAATAGTATCGCATTTATGAAAAACCTGTCGAATGTTTTACAGTCACGTAATTTGTTTAGGTACTAAAATTCTGCCTGATCATATTCCTGTGCGATTGATGTTTTACAGTCACGTAATTTGTTTAGGTACTAAAATAGATTCCAACTAAAAACAGTTAGGGGATAGTTTTACAGTCACGTAATTTGTTTAGGTACTAAAATAGTAATGGCAAGTCTTTGATCTTGCTGATGGTTTTACAGTCACGTAATTTGTTTAGGTACTAAAATATCAAATTTAGCACTCTCTACTTTTGTATACCATCATTTTCAGATTCATTATATCATTTTTCAAGCTTTTAAAAAAGCCATTTCAGGCATTTTTTCCTCATCTTTCCACCTATCATTCAGCATCAATGTTTGATTAATCAGCTTACATATAACGTTTTCTTCCACCGTATATAAATATCCACCCTGTCCTATCTTTTGAATGATCTTCTGCAAATCAGTCTGCAATTGTTCTTCCGATATTTTCTTATTGCATGGATAATTATTCTCCACGTATGTTTCTATATCCTCAAATTCCGGCATCTGAAAATCCACTTCTCCCAGTACCGTGATCCCCGAACACAATTTTCTGTCACAGCACACATATCCTTCCAGACTTGTTGACAAAACAAAATATATATCGTATTTTTCGCCAATTTGTATCATTCTCTCCAAAATCTCATCATACTCTTTTGGCAAAATTAAATGGTCAATATTCTCTACTATGATCAACATTTTTCTTGGATTTAATCCCATTACGCTTTCAACCAGATTCAAAAAAATTGTCAACAAATCAAAATTATTTTTATCCTCCAACGACGTTTGTTCATTTCCAACAACGCTCGATTTTTGAACCATCTCCCATACATCCGATTCCGCATAGGTTAATTCAATATCCCCTAAATGATTCAAATCTTTATTTATCATCTGAAACATTTCTTCCAATTCTCCATGAATGGTGCGCAAATGCAACTGCCAGTCAAATTCCTGCATGAGTCCCCTGACATATTCCACCATCAAACTCTGCTTCGACCATTTTATCCACATCAACAGATCTACTACCCCGCTTACTGATAAAACCGTAAAAAATTTTCTACCAGCTAATTCATCATCTATTTTAACATTGTTTCTCCACTTATTCCGTTCTTCGGAATACTTATATGCACTAAAATATCTTCTTATGGATTCCAAAATATATGATTTCTTCGGAATGTTCTGACCGCATAACTGTGTGATAGGTTTCAACTCAAACGTATATTTCTTTTCATATTCTGTTACATCAATTTTCATAATATAATCAGCCTCTCTGTTCCAAGCACTGTCTCAGCTATTGACGGGCTTCCAACCAGCAACTTCATATCTGAATATTGCTTTTCTGTAACACACAGCAATCTAACATTTCCTTCCCTTGGTATAAATTTCTTTATCCGATTCTCCAACCGATTGGCATATTCCCTGCTTGGATACACTCTCACATATACCGAATACTGCATCATAACAAATCCTTCTTGCATCAGATTTTTTCGAAATATACGGTATGCCCTTCTTTCTTCCTCTGTTTCAACCGGTAAATCAAACATACACAACATTCTCATAATTTTATAATCCATCCAGTTCTTCTCCAACAAATTCATCTATATCCGGGAACACAATATTCTCACATCGCTCCATGATGAAAGAAGCATATTGCTCCACATAATTTTCTATCATATTACATACAAACATCTTTTTATTTCTATACAATATTTTCATATTCAAAACATTTACCAACTGTCGTCTATGCTCTGCCGTAAAATACGGTTCATTTTTCATAACTTCATATGCAACAATATCTATAAGTGGACGCAGAGGTTCCATTAAATCATCCACAAGATTAAATCGGTTATATTCATTTTTATGATGAATACCAATCTGCGTGTTTAATCCATATCCTACACATACTCTTGCAATATATCCACGCAACACGGCATATCCATAATCCAGCCCACTGTTCAATAAAATATCTTCATTGCCTCTTGAAAAAGAAGTTCCCATCAAAAGATTAAAATACACTTTTGCTGCATGTGCTTCTCTATTGCTTTTATCCCCATTCATGATTCCGGTTGAAAATTCTTCAATCATCCTGGTTCCTTCCAAATCATTTGTCAATCTGAAATATGCTTTGGATTGATTTTGAATTTTCACTGTTACAATATTTCTCCACAACTGTTCATAATATTCTTTGCTTTTTTCTATCTGATAGCCGATTACTTTTGACGCTCTGCTATGATTATCATAAGAACTATAATAGCCCGTTGGTAAATGCTTCTGATTGCATATCATTAACCCGATTCCCTGCTCCGACAACTGGCACAAAAGCCTTGCTGAAAGCATAGATGAAAGATTGTCCATAACGATCATGGAAATATCATCTAATGGTATCCATAGATCCTCCCCTTCTTTTGTAACAATCAGATTATTTAATTTCACTTTTATTGTTACTTCATTCTCAATCAATACCACCCTGAATGCCATATTTTCCCCCATAAGTAAAAAAAGAAGCACCCATCGGTGCTTCTGATTTCGGCATAAAGCCTTGTTTTAGTAGGTCTAAACAAATTACGTGACTGTAAAAAATTTGTTCTCTACGTATTTTATTATATTCCAACAAATATATTTTGTCAATCATATTATCACTTGTATTTCCATGATCTTCCATACGTAATTCTTCAAGGTCAACGAATTAACCTTGTTGCTTTAAATCCAGTAAAAATTCCGATGTAATAAATTTAGGGAGAAATAAACAAAAAACTTACTACGAAATCGTAGCAAGTTCTTCCTAGTGAGACACGGGGGATTCGAACCCCCGACAACTTGATTAAAAGTTATCTTTGTTCTTTTCACCATAATAAAAGAATCTTTTGTGTTATATGTTATTGTTTTCAAAATTAAGTTCGATAATTTCTACTAATCTATGTTATTTTAATTTAGATATCTTTTACCCTGCGTTTTTTGAAATTGATGATTCTTTTTCCTGTTCGGCTTTTGCCGCTCCGGCGTTTGCCAGTAGTAAAATACTGTCCTGTTCTCCCGGGCTGCATTGTCGGAAGTGTTCCAGAAGTTCTTGTTCCTGATCGGTTAGGGTTGGCGGTGCTTCTGGATTAAGATCTAATAGGTAGTCACTGGATATCTCTAAGTATTTGCATACTTTTATTAATATTTCGCTTCCAGGTAAAAAACCTTTTTTCCATTTTGTTGTTTGTGATTGGGCTATTCCGGTGCCTTTTGCTAGTTTGTTTAGTGTTAGATTTTTCTTTTTTAAAATCTTGTCTAGGTTTTCGTAAAACATTTCTCTCCTTTTTAGCAAAATTTTGATAATTTTCTTGACAATGTATCTCGATTTTGTTATTATACTATTAGAGGTTAACAAAATTGAGATACATTTTATTTTTACCTCTAGTATATCATAACTAAAAAATTTTTACATTAGGTTTTTTCATGGAGGTGCTGCTATGAAAATTAAAATGGAAATATTAAAAAGTGTCTTTGATGATCATTTACGAGATTTTGAATTAGCGGATGCTATTTATATGGCTGCTGAACGTGAATTCATTGACTTTGATCTTGATCATGGAACTTCGGAAGAAATGAAAGCCGTTAGAGAGAAACTTCATTCTGCTTGTGCTGATCGTGAGTTTTATGCTGTAGTTCTTTGTAAATATTTATTAAGTTGTAAGGATCTTATATGTTTTGAAGCTGATCCAGTTGATGCTCTGGAAGACTCTCCGGCAGCTGATCCAGTTGATGCTCCGGAAGACTCTCCGGCAGCTGATCCAGTTGATGCTTCGGAAGACTCTCCGGCAGCTGATCCAGTTGATGCTCCGGAAGACTCTCCGGCGGCTGATCTAGTTGATGCTCCGGAAGACTCTCCGGCGGCTGATCTAGTTGATGCTCCGGAAGATATTTTCCCGGTGATGTCCGCAAAATGTAAACTTTGCCCGTCCTGTGTGGATGGACGGTGTTTCTTTGTTCCGGACATTTACGACAGTGTGTTTCCTTGCCAATCCCCTGCTTGGGATGATTTTTTTAAAAGCGGCGGCTCTCGTAGCCCGGCGCCCAGAGCGCGCGCGTCTCCTTTGTAGACCTTTAGCCGCGTCTTTTCCAAACCAATCTATACCGATTGATTGCCGAAAAGGGACAACCAAAGGTACATGTCCGTAATCATCGTCGTCGCGGTGTGTAAGTGTAAAAGCGGCTTTTTTTGAGCCTTGTGTATATCCTTGTGGGTAAGCTTGTTTGCACTCTGGGGGTAACGCACCGCTCAGCACACCAGCAAGTTCACCTGCCCGGGGGACTTGCTGGGGTGCGTTATCCCCAGAGTGTGAACAGCTTATCCATAGGATATACATAGGCGGTTAGCCGCTTTTGCACTTATGCACGGCGATATGGAAGGAGTAGCGCATGGCACTGTGTTGGAGTTTTGAGAAAATCTGCCCCAATCGGTATAGATTGGTGATTATAGATAAAGTTTTAGGGTGTGGCCATAGCACGCGCGCGCTCTGGGCGCCGGGCTACGAGAGCCGCCGGCTCCGGGATATCATCCAGGCATCCTGGTATTTAAACAGTAACGGTAAGTTACGCGTAGATCTCACCGACCATATGGTGACGATTCTGGATCAGATCAAAAGTGATGCGCTCGCGCATGGCTTTGATATATAACTTTCATCAGGAAGGAGGTTCATGACGCTGACTAAAAAAAGCATAGCGAAATCAGTCCGCTTGACACAAGAGGTCTTTGATTATATCGACAGCGCGCCGGGAAACGGATTTAATGAAAAATTTGAGAATATCATCCTCGAGGCGAAACGCGGAGAATCAGACCGGAAGAAAGAACTTGCGCGACTGGATAAGCAGATCGAAAAGCAGCAGCGCAAAGAATCGTTGTTGTTCGAGAAGTACAACTATTTAGAATCAAGTTTCCGTGACTTTGTACATATTCATCATCAGATCGAGAATCTGAGACAGGACATTGACAAAGCTGCAGAAAAGGACAAGCAATTTAAAGGAGATTGAAAATGAACAAATTCAGAATTTTTTTATTTTACTCAGGATTAGTTGATATTAAGGCGCGTGAAGGTCATGACGCGGTGGAAGGTGTTTCCATGGAGTTTCTTTTTTATGGGGAGCATGGGGAACAGGTTGAACCTGTGGTATCTGCGGACGGTGTTTCCGGTACCAGACGTGGTAAGTCTTTCCTTAAGGCTGACAAGGTGCATAAGGTGTCTTACGTGCCGGGGATCTATGACGGAACCTTTGAAATGACGGTTGGATCTGACGGAAAGCCGGTGCTTAAACTGACGGACGTTGATTTTGTCGCTCCGGCACTTATATCCATGAAGGATTCCCCGGATGCAGGAAACCCGAAAGGTGGTAAGTAATGTTAGTTATAGCCCGTCATAACGGGTTTGAATATATCCTTGCAACTGTTGATTCGACTGAAGCAGCACTTCCGGAAGATCATTTTCCGGATGATGCCCCGGAAGATACTCCGGAAGTAGAAGAATCTACACAGGTGGTAGACGATACCCAGCCGGAACAGTCGCAGGATATGACATATAGTTTTGTAGTGTTATTTGCTCTCGGGATAATCGCAGGACTTTTGTTCTTTTCGATTCTTTCCCGGAAGTGGGATTGAGAGGTGCGTATGATTTTTTCAGATTATCTTTTCGGCAGTTATGTAGGTTCTCTCTTGGTTGGAATAGCACTTGGTTTTACATTGGGCTTTATCGCATGGGCGATTGGCTACGTGATTTTCGCGTTAACTAAATTTTTTAAGATGGCATAGACCATCAGAAAGGAGTGTCTTATGACAACAATTTTAGCAACAGCACCAACAATGGATCTTTCTGGCATCCAGACAGCAATGACAAGTGCTTTTAAACAGGTGCAGGTAGGTGCATCTGATATGATTACCGCTGCAGTTCCTTTTGCGTTGGTTATCATCGGTACAGTTTTAGCTGTTACCATTGGTATTAAGGTCTTTAAGAAGCTGACCGCTCAGGCTTAGTCTTTCGGTCTCGGTGTTTTTTTTGTTTGCAAATTAAAATAGTATCACTCATGAGAGGGTAAGGGTTCGAGCCCTTGCCCTTTTTTGTATCTCAATGTCGCGTTGCTGCTTTTCCGATCAGGAATTGTTTCAGGAATTTTTGAGATACAAGAAAGGATAAAATATGGAACAATCGGTTTCCAGTTCTAAAAAGAAAAAAACTAGATTGCAGCGTGTTAAAAAAATATTTAAGCGGCATGTTGTTCCTGTGGTGCTTTCCGTTGCTGTTCTATCCGCTGTGCTGTTTGGGTCTGCTTATCGTGCCTATGCTACGGGTATGGAAGAATTCTTTTACTATACATACTTTGACTTGATCAGTGGACTTTTTGCGGAGACTGGACAACAGTTTAGTTTGAAAGATGAGTTTTACACTAAACCAGACCGTGTATCTGGTAAACAGGTTTGGAATAACTTTTGCACTTGGGTCGAGAATAAAGCAAAAACGCTTGCTCTGCCTGTGGAAGTGGTTAATAAGACGGTGTTTGACGAGTTTAAGGATTTACCGAATAAGGTTACGTCTGCCGGGGTTACCATGTCGGAAAAGCTGTCGGAACTGTTAGCTAAGGTTTTGCCGACGTTTCCCGATGATGATGGATTGAGTGATTATGGCGATCAGGATGCAACATATGCTTTTATTAGGGGTATTATGGGGATAACTGATGAATATCGTTGGGCTGGTGGCACGTATAGTATGTATGATTTATCTACTGAATTAAAAAATGGTTATGACTTAAATGTTGTTAAATATGGGAACTATATGCTTGCTTTTACATCGTCCTCTTATTATAAGTATCTCAAAATTATGTCCGGTGCTTGGGGGTATGCTATATATTATTCAACTGATGGAAAATCATATAGTAGGTATGGACATACTGGATTTACAGCGAATTCTGCAACTTTGGAACTGAGTAGTCAAGATTTAGATAGTATATCAGATATTGAACCTGTTTGGATCATGAAAAAAGGCAAGTTTACTGTGTCTGATGGTACTACAGTTAAAGATTATGCAAAAGTTAAAACCGTGGACGATAACACGGTATATGTTCCGGGTGTCGGCTATAAGACAAACTGGGATATATTGAAAGATATACTTAACGATAGAGTTACAACAGACGCGGAGGAGGAAGCTTGGAACTCTCGTTATAATTTTGACAAGGATAACAAGGATGATAAGGAAAAAAAGAAGAAAGACAACGAAAAAGATAAACTTCCTGTTGCAATTCCTATTGTTTTCCCGAACAAAAAACCGGATTCTACGGAAAAAGACACTGAAAAAGATACAGAATCCGGTGTTCCAGGAAAAGATCCATCTAAAAATCCGATGATTAATCCTGACACCGGACGTTATATTGATCCGGATACCGGATATGATATTGATCCCGATACTGGTAAGCTGATTGACCCGGACACCGGAGAGCTTATTGAACCGGATATTCCATCTACTGCAGGTAAAGCCGGAAACTGGAAGCGTCTCTTTCCGTTCTGCATCCCTTGGGACATGATGGAATTGATTAAATCCATGCAAGCGGATAAGAAAGCGCCTGTGTTTGAGTTTAAGTATACGTTTAAGGCAGTTAACTATACCTGGGTGGTTAAGGTGGATTTGTCTGATTATTGGAAATATATTAAAATTTTCCGGTGGGGAATGACAATCTTTTTTATCATCGGCCTGTTTTTTTTAACTGTTAAATTTACTACATTCGTTCATCGAATGGGTGGTTAGGGGGTGTGACTATGAGTGTTTCTATGCTTAGACCGTTTTTTATATCTGTAGCAGGTGTCGTTGTGATCGTTCTAGTTGGCTTTCTTTGCGGCATCCTTCCGGAGAGTCCTTTCCTTGCTTTTATTCAGGCAGAGGAAGTCAACGACTATTTATCTGCTATCAATTACTTTGTTCCTGTGGATGCATTTGTAACTATCGGCTCCGCGTGGCTGCTGGCTGTTGTGCCTTGGGTAGTGTCGCAGTTTGCCATTGCCGGGGTTAAGATCTTGGGTGAATGGATTCCATTCACTTAAATAGATTGTATCTCAATTTCTTTTCCTGGCTTTATTGCTGCAGAAAGATTTGAGATACAGAAAGGGGAAAACATGATTTCTTTATATAGTGGGACTCCGGGTGCTGGGAAGTCCCTGCACCTTGCATCCCGGCTCCTTAATTGGATGAAATATAAAAATGCGCCGATTATCGGAAATTTTCAAACGGATTTTAGTTGTATCCAGAACCCGAAAGGTCATTATCTGTACATAGATAACTCCGATCTGACGGTTGATCGGCTTATTAACTTTTCAAAAAACTATTCCGAGTATGTCGGGCGCAGGGTGAAAGAAGGAGAAATTTTGCTTGTCATTGATGAGTGCCAGATTATGTTCAATGCCCGGGACTGGGGACAGAAAAACCGCGCTGCTTGGTGTGCATTTTTCACCCAGCACCGGAAATTGGGTTATGAAGTTATCCTTGTCGCGCAGTTTGACCGGATGCTCGACCGTCAGATCCGCTCCCTGATCGAGTATGAATGGATTCACAGGAAGGTTTCTAATTTTGGTGTGGCCGGTAAGATCTTTTCCCTGCTCTTTGGTGGTAAACTCTTCGTGGCTGTGAAAGTCTGGTACCCGATGAAGCAAAAGGTCGGATCTGAGTTTTTTATGTTCAAGAAACGTTATAGTGGGATCTATGATACTTATGCTCTTTTCTCCGCACCAGATCAGAAACAGTTGTCTTGATTTATTTTGTGTATCTCATTTTTCCGGCAGTTCCCGGCACCAGGAAAATTTTTTGAGATACATATGAGGACCGGCACGCCCCGGGTAAGCTGTGACGCGGGGGATTGAGGGGGACCCGCGGCGCGGCTTGCCCGGGGTGTGACCACGGGGCTGTAATACGTGGTCTCAAATTACATAACTAATTCTCTTTTACCTCCGATGGTTACAAGGTTTAACGGCAATTTTGCCGTTTCGCGAAACGGGCTTTTCGCGAAAAAATATTTTATGGAAGGATGTGTGATTTTGGTCGATGTACGATTGATAAAAGACACCTATGTATACAACGAGTTCGATGAAGTCGAAAACACTTACTGGTTCGACTTTAAACAAAAAAAGTTCTTACATAACATTGATACATTTTATTATGCGGTTAAATTTAAACAGGATTTCACGGCAGATTCTAAGGATATGAAGGTTAAGGACTTCCGTAGAAAGTTTGAAGCGCTCTCTCGGGAATGGGATAACCAGAACGCTTTCAACTCTTCCATTTCATTTTTTGTTCCTGGTATGCCTGACGCTTTAAACTATACACCGTTTAGTTATGCCTTTTTCTATAACGTAAAACTGGAATGCCCGGAACTGTTCGATATCTTTTTTGCTCCGAAGGTTCCGCACTCGGCTGATAACGGAGAGTCTAACACTTGTGAGTGTGTTGTGCAGATCCGCAGCTATATGCTCTGGATGTATGGTGTTAAACTTGCTTACGAGCGGTCATATGAGTATGTGCAGGCTATAGCGGATTATTTCGGGCTGGAAGTTGATTTCGTGCAGGAGAATCGTGTGGACTTCTGTTGGCACTCCAACTATTTAAAGTGCCCGGAAAAGTTTTTCAGTCCGGAGAATTTTTATAAAATGCGTGTGGATCGCTTTAAAGATGCTGTTTTGCATACCAGTAAAAAGGGATCGGAAGATTTTGAAATTGATTATCTGGCTATGGGAAAACGGTCTCAAAAGATTTTTATCCGGATTTATTTGAAATCAAAGGAAGTAGTTGAAAAAGGTTATAAACCGTGGTTTTTTAAGGTGTGGCTTTTTAATGGGTTAATTAATCGCTATGACATGTACTGTTATGAATATGCATTTTTGAAACATAGCTGGAAATCGTTAGATCTTGGTCGATTGCAGTTTTACGCGGAGTATGGCAGACAGAAACACTATGTTGAGAAGTGTCGCCGGATACTGTCGCAGGAAGAAACGATTTCCCCGGATTCGCTTCGTGCTCTGGCTGATCGGCTTACTCCGGCTGTTAATCTTGTTATGAATGTGGAATATCAGGTAATGCGGAAACATACGAAATCGTATGAGCTTATTCCTTTTTTTGATAATTCGGATAAGCTGACCGGGAAACGTATTTATGACTTTCTGGATAACCGGAAGTTGATCTGTGATTATCTTACCAGCAAGGTTTTTCGGCTGGTCGAACCTCATGAACCCGGGAAAAATGATTCAAATAAATCTCGGCGCGACTTGTGTGCATTTTGGAAAGCACTTCGGAGCTGCAAACTTACAGATACATTTATTCCGGAAGAGGACAGATCTTTAGTCAGGACATATACAAGAAAACTGAATAGTGAAGTGGTTAAGTCCTGGGCGGTCAAGGCTGCTATTACTTATGGAATTTATGTCCGTGGTATTAACGCTGATGATCCTTTAACAGATTGCATTGAGGCTTTGTGTATGCTGAATGATAATGATCTACATGATGCATACAACTATAAGACAAAAAAAGTCCGCCAATTCAATGCGAATGAACTGACGGACACAATGGAAAATGCTGTTAAGCGTTCCAGTAACCTTATGTTGATAGATAAAGATACCGGAGATATAATTTTCAACTCTTAGCTTTGTTATAACATGAAAAAGCCGAAATGTAAAGGCGAATGTTGCAAAGTGGTGGTTATATCTCCTGATAAGGAGGGTTTTTATATGAATGTACAGATGGCTTTTAACTTGTTTCTCGTTGATCATGAGTCCTACTGCTCTGAACAGTCTATTGTATATTATCGGTTTAATGTGCAGAAATTTGTTGATTTTCTGTCAGATCGGATTGGATCAGCATCCGATCTGATCGAGTGTGATGTAATTTCTCGGGAGTTGGTGCTTGCATATCTCTCCCAGCTCCGTGGAACTGGTTGTAAGAATACTTCTATCAATACTTATTTCAGAGCTATAAAGGTTTTTCTAAATTATTGCATTGATGAAGGCTACTGTTCTGCTGATGTTTTGCGGAAAGTAAAATTTCTGAAAAAAGACAATGCTCCGGTGCTTCCTCTTACGCAATGGGAAGTTGATGAAATTGACGGTTGTTATAATGATAAAACAGAATCCGGACTTCGTAACCTTTGCATTATCCATTTGATGCTAGATGCTGGTTTCCGTCTCGGTGATGTAGTGTCTCTGACATTTAAGGGAATCAATTTTAAACTCAATTACCTGACAATTAAAGGTAAAGGTGATAAGTTCCGGACAGTGTTTCTCTGTCCAAAATTAAAAAGAATGCTTTACCATTATTTGATCAAATATCGGGCTTACACTCCAGAAGATGATTTTCCGGTGTTTGCTCAGGTTGGAACAACTGAACCGATAACAGAAACATCTGTGAAAATGGTTTTTGCCAGATTAAAAAAGCGATCCGGTATAGATCGGCTACATCCGCATCTGCTCCGGCACACATTTGCAACGTCTTTTATTATTGGTGGCGGCAATTTGGAGTTTTTGCGCATGATGCTTGGTCATTCGGATTATGCAACAACAAAAATGTATTTACATCTTGCCCAACAAGCCAAGATGTTGCACAGCGATATATACAGATTAGATCCAGTATTTTTTCAGGCTGGGTATTAAGGGGGATTTTATGGATATAAAAGAATTTACTATAACATTGGATGAATATGTAGTCGTTGATCCTGTGGATGGTTTTTGCTACTTCTGGTCAAAGTCAGAATTTGAAGCGAATCTTTTTTATAAAGTCAATTGTTCGCTTCGCGCTTCTTTGCTCCATGTGTAATGTATCTCAATGTTGAAGTGCTGCGGTGCTGATCGTGAAAACCGGTTTGGGTTTGTGAGATACAATTTTAATTGTATTACAATTTCTTTTCCTGGTTCCGGTTGCTGCAGAAAAAATGAGATACAACGAAAAAGGACTTCCATTCCTGGAAGTCCTTACTTTTTATTTATATTAAAACATATAATAAAAAGTTCTTAGTGAGACACGGGGGATTCGAACCCCCGACAACTTGATTAAAAGTCAAGTGCTCTACCAACTGAGCTAGTATCCCATAATTTAATTTTTAAGCAAGCTGGGCTAGTTGGATTCGAACCAACGAATGCAGGAATCAAAATCCTGTGCCTTACCGCTTGGCGATAGCCCAACAATGATAGTTGCTACCGCAACAGGGTGGATACAGGGATTCGAACCCTGGGCCTCCAGAGCCACAATCTGGCGCGCT
>OFMS01001248.1_pt1 | contig 18740 bp, 14 predicted proteins | sample 1541871 | NCBI WGS metagenome assembly OFMS01 (sample SAMN04209251, study PRJEB22552) | human gut metagenome | biome: gut; material: feces | host: Homo sapiens | place: USA: Oklahoma
TCTCAGTACGCCGGTTTTCAAGACCGGTGCATTCGACCACTCTGCCATCTCTCCATAGGGTGTTTGAGATTGCGGTGCTCGCAGTGAAAAGTAATCACTTGAAAGCGTCACTACATTGCGGAGAGAGAGGGATTCGAACCCCCGGTACCTCTCAGTACGCCGGTTTTCAAGACCGGTGCATTCGACCACTCTGCCATCTCTCCAATAAAGGAAATGCGATAGATGTAGTCTTGCAATCGCAGTGAATTACCTTTTCACTTTGCTTTATTAGCGGGTGCAAAGTTACGCTTTTTAGTTTATACCTCCAAATTTTCGGCTTACTTTTTTCGTCGAACAGCGAAAAATCATTGATTTCAGCTCCTTTGAACGTTACTAAAGCTATAACATCACCTCTTAAAAGCACAAAAACAAGCTTGCTTGTTTTGCAGTGTCTTCGGTTTGCAGTAACTTTAAATAAGTTACGCTGCACCTCAACAATAAAAATATGCAAGCATATTTTGTATTGTCTTCGGTTTGCAGTAACTTTGCACTTATGATTTATCCAAGCAACTTTGAAAACAAGATACAGTTCAGCGAGATACGCTCGCTGTTGAAGGGCTACTGTCTGAGTCAGTTGGGCAAGGACAAGGTGGACGCTATGGGCTTCACGGACAACGCAGAGCGCATCAACACGGCGTTGAAGCAGACGCGCGAGTTCCGCCGTATGCAGGAGGAGACGGACGATTTCCCACTGCAGTTCTTCTTCGACATGCGCGAGTCGATAAAGCGCATACGCATCGAGGGCACGCACCTTGAGGAGAACGAGATATTTGACCTGCGCCGCTCGCTCGAGACGGTGGCTGGCATCGTGCGCTTCCTCAACCGCAGCGACGACGACGGCAACTTCGACTACCCTACTCTGCACGACCTTACGGAGGGCGTGCTCACCTTCCCCGACCTTATACACCGCATTGACCAAATTCTTGACAAATACGGCAAGATAAAGGACACGGCATCGCCTCGTCTCGCCGAGATTCGCACGCAGCTGCGCAAGGCTGAGGGCAGCGTGTCGCGTACATTATATAGTATATTGCACGCCGCGCAGAGCGAGGGTCTCGTAGACAAGGACGTTACGCCGACTCTGCGCGACGGTCGCCTCGTTGTGCCTATCGCTCCTGCCATGAAGCGACGCATTAAGGGCATCGTACACGACGAGTCGTCGACGGGCAAGACGGTGTTCGTGGAACCGACGGAAGTAGTTGAAGCGAACAACCGCATACGCGAGCTGGAAGCCGACGAACGACGCGAGATAATCGTGATACTCACGGAGTTCACGAAGCTGGTGCGTCCGCACGTGGACGACATCGTGAACGCCTATCGTATGCTTGCCGAGGTCGACTTCATTCGTGCACGTGCCGAGTTCGCACAGCTCACGGGCGGCATCGAGCCGGAGGTGAGCGCAAAACCTGTTGTCGACTGGATTACGGCGAAGCATCCGCTCTTGTGGCTCGCGCTGAAGAAGCAGGAGAAACCTATCGTGCCGCTCGACATCATGCTGACACGCGATCGCCACATCCTGATCATCTCGGGTCCGAACGCCGGTGGCAAGTCGGTCTGCCTGAAGACGGTGGGTCTGCTGCAGTATATGCTGCAGTGCGGCCTGTCTATCCCCGTGAGCGAGCGTTCGAAGGTAGGCATCTTCAGCGACATAATGATTGACATCGGTGACGAGCAGAGCATTGAGAACGACCTCTCTACCTACTCGTCGCACTTGCTGAACATGAAGAACATGATGCGCCAGTCGGGCGAGCACACACTGCTGCTCATCGACGAGTTCGGCACGGGCACCGAGCCGCAGATTGGCGGCGCAATGGCTGAGGCGGTGCTCAACCAGTTTGTAAAGAAGCACGCGTGGGGCGTGATAACCACCCACTACCAGAACCTGAAGCACTACGCCGACTCGCACGACGGCATTGCCAACGGTGCCATGCTCTACGACCGCCACGAGATGCGGCCGCTCTTCCAGCTCGCCATAGGTCAGCCGGGCTCATCGTTCGCCATTGAGATTGCTCGCAAGACGGGCATTCCGGACGAAGTGATACGCGAGGCGAGCGACATCGTGGGCTCCGACTACATACAGAGCGACAAATACTTGCAGGACATTGTACGCGACAAGCGTTACTGGGAGAACAAGCGACAGAACGTACATCAGCGCGAGAAGGACTTGGAAAAGACTATCGCGAAATACGAAGAGGAGATTCGCGAGCTCGACCGCAAGCGCAAGGAAATCCTGCGCCAAGCGAAGGAGCAGGCGCAGGAACTGCTGAAGGAGAGCAACCGCAACATCGAGAACACGATACGCGAGATACGCGAGTGTCAGGCGGAGAAGGAGGAGACGAAGCGCCTGCGCGAGGAGCTGAAGGCGTTCAAGGAGGACGTGAACGAGATAGACACCAAGTCGGCTGACGACCTCATCGAGAAGAAGATGCGCCAGATAATGGAGCGCAAGGAGCGACGCGAGAAGCGCAAGAAGGAGAAGAAGGAGAACGCTGCGAACCCAGCCACCTCAACTCCTCAACTCCTCAACTCCTCAGCATCACAACCTCTCACCTCCTCAACGCAACAGACCTTCGCCGTGGGCGACACGGTGCGTATGCGCGGACTGACGACGGTTGGTCGTGTGGAGTCGGTAGAGGGCAAAGAGGCAACAGTAGTATTCGGCGACGTGCGCACAAAGGTGAAGACATCGCGCCTGGAGCACACCACGAAGACACCGGAGTCGACGCTGCCGCCAACGTTCGGCATCAGCCGCGAGACGCGTCAGACCATCGACTCGCACAAACTCAACTTCCATCAGGATCTCGACGTGCGCGGAATGCGTGGCGACGAAGCATTAAACGCTGTGCAGCACTTCATCGACGACGCTATACTCGTGGGTATGTCGCGCGTGCGCATCCTCCACGGCAAGGGCAACGGCATACTCAGACAGCTCATACGCCAGTATCTGCAGTCGGTGCCAAACGTGACGCAATGCAAGGATGAGCACGTGCAGTTCGGCGGAGCCGGCATCACGGTCGTAGACTTCTAATTCACTACGTAGCGGAGGTTTCTGGCCTCCGCAGCATCAAGCTGGATAGTTAATACTTAGCAACACTATTACTTGCGGAGGGTGTGTCAAAACTAAAATATTTGGCAAATTGAATAGCAAACGGCTCTAATCGTAGGAGGCTACGGCATTCCTGCCGTAGCCATTAGTAACTGAAATACAACTGTTTGCAATGACTACGGCAAGAATGCCGTAGTCTCCTACAGTTAGCCATTCATCACAATTCTATAGTTTTGACACACCCGCTACTAAAAAAGGCTGACTCTTAAGCTGCAAAACCGCAGCAAGAGTCAGCCTTTTCTTATGCTTTAATCTTTATTCTTCTAAAGAATACCTGCCTCTCGGCAGTGGATTTATGAATGTTTTGCCATCGGACACCGAACGCAACCCAATCAGACTCCGAACGCAACCCAATCAGATTCCGAACGCGAACCGATCAGATTCCGAACGCAAACCGATGCCTATTGCATTGCAATTCACTCGTTAAAGAGCTTCTTCTGGCTTAGCTTCCTCAACCTTATCCTCACTGAGCACAAGCTCGCGATAGATTACGGCATCGACAGAAAGCATTACGCAAACGCCGACAAGAACGCATACAAGCACAACAAGTACGCCCAACGAACCTGCGATGGCGTCGAACATGCTGAAGAGAACGTAGGAAACAACGAGCAGAGCGATGTTTACGGCAAACTTCAAGCAGAACGCCTTAAACTTATAGCCCATCATCAAACGGTTGCTCTCAGAAAGACACAAAGCCCAATTCATACCCTTACCTACAAGAAGATAAACAGCAAGCATCCAACTGAGCGAGAGTACTATTGCCGGAACAATCATGAACAGGATGGATATGTATACGGCAGAGATGATGACAGCCTGAAGGATGAAATACTCACCCATACAATGACGATATTTCGACTCGAAGATGAACATCGGACTAATCATCTCGCCCTTGCTGAGCTTCACGGGGAGCGTAGCCAAGGCTATCGTGGTGCCCACATTAACGTAAGGAATCCATACGGTTACGAGCCAAAGCAACACAGAGAGAACAATCGGCACAAGATTTTTAACGCCGATGGCGAATGCGTCCTTCAAAGAAGGCACGAACTGAAGTTTTTCTTCCATAGCTATAATTTTTTTAGGTTATTGTTTTTAAGTGGTATAACATTTGCAAATATACAGCATTTTTCACATATACCAAATCTTTTTGCAAAGAAATATTAATCATTACTTAATATTTGCTACCCACCGTATATTCTTTTTCGCCCAAAAGCAATAAAAAAACCGCCCACATCCCATAATGGTATGCAGAGCGGCCCAATTAATTATGAGAATTCAGTTACTTAGTAACCTTCACGGTCTTCATAGTGCCGTCGGCTCTCTTCATGGTCACAATGTATGTGCCCTTGCCGAGTGTTGAGAGGTTGTTGCCAACCGCTGCTCCACCGAGAGTGTGAACCGAAACCTTTGCATCAGTCGGAACAACCACTCCGTTGATAGCGTCAACCACCACTGTGAGCGTTGCTGTAGCTGCCTCCGACTCCTTGTCCTTATAAACCACAACCACCTTGTAAGCGTGCTCGCCAGCGAATGTGTCGGCTGTGTATTCCTTAGTGTATGTGCCTTTGCTGCCCGGAGCCTGAGCGTCCTGTGTAGCGAGAAGCTCCTCGCCCTCGTAAACCTTCACGGTGAGCAATGCGTCAGCCGGCAGATCCTTGCCGTCGACATCCTTAGTCGGGTTAGTCCATGTCAGCTCTACACTCTTCTCTGCAGTAAGTTCAGCTGCTGCGAAGCCTGTTGCAGCCTCTGTAGCCACTGGCACCTCTGGTTCGCCACTGCCCTTCTCAGCAAGACTGAAGTCGAAGATGTAGCCGTAAGCATTTGCACCTGTTTTGTCGCTGATATGGAAAGCAACATAGTAGTTGCCTGCCTTTTCTACGGTGAACTCGAATGTGCTCGGGTCGCGGTCGTACACTGTGTTGAGCTTGATAGAGCCGAGAGTCTTGTCGAACGAAGACTGCACCTTCTTGTTTGTGCCGAGCTTCATCGTGAACGATGTAGTGCCCGTTTCAATGCAGCTGCGGTTGTTGGCTGTATGAGCTTTCGCTACGTATGTCTTTCCTGCTTCGAGAGCGAATGCCGGAGATACCCAATAATCGTTGGCGTCAGTGTTCCAATCGCTGCTGAAGCCTACGCAAGGATGCTGGTCGCCCACCGGATTCCAGTCGGTATCATACTCCTGATATCCCCATGAATTCCAGCTCCATGTAGAACTAACGTTGCCACTGCGGTCCATTGCGGTCCAACCTTCTGCACCTTTTTCTTCAGCGAACGAAGTAGCGTAAGGCAATGCTGCAGGAGCATCGGGCTCACCTTCTGCATTTTCCACAATCTGTACAGAGTAGATGCTGATAGCATCAGTTGTGGTGTTAGGTGTATGACCGAGAGCACGGAATGCGATCTGATATACGTCGTCTTTGGTAACATTGAGTATCCACTTGTTCTTCACCTCACCGCTCTCACCAACTTTAGCTGGGAGTTTAGAACCAATGTAGTCGATAGATAGCTGCTTACCTATCTCCTTGCCACCTACGAAGTAGTCGAGCATGAGGTCCATCGTGTTACCTTCGCCCGAAGCAGCATCCATGGTGATGGTGTACGACTTGCCTTCCTTCAGCTCGAACTTCGGAGAGACGAGCCAGTCGCAAGTTCCTGACTTAGCGTCTACGCCCATGTGAGCAGCTGGTTTGCCAGCAAAGTCGGATGCGGTGTAAGCCCATGTTACGCCCGGAGTATCGCTATTGTCCATCGTTGTCCATGTGGCGAACTTCTCAGCCGAATCGAATGTCATATCGTAAGGCAGTGTACCGTCCTGGTCTACAGCTGGTGGGTCGGGCTGGTCGGGATCTGTACCCGGGTCAGGAGTTTCGCCGCCAACTTTCTCCTCGATGCTGAAGCCGAGAGCGTAGAGATATACCCAGTTGTTCTTGTCGCCAGCAGAAGTGTTTGTGGCGTGGAACGCAAAGCTATAGAGTCCGTCCTCAGGAACAGTAAGGTCGTACGAATTGTCGTACTGCGCACCAGAAGACGGCATATTGATGTCGCTCAGCTTTGTGAACGAAGCGGCGTTAGTAGGAGTCGTCGTGTACTCTACAGAGAGTGTTGCGGGAGTGCTATACATTGTGCCCGAGCTTGTCTTCACGGTGTACGTCTTGCCTGCCTTCAAACTGAATGACGGAGAAACGTAGTAGTCGTTAGGTTCACCAGAATCGGTCCTAATGCAGTAGCTCGGTGTAGCTGTCCACGCGTTGCCGATGCAGAAACCGTCGTTGCCCCAATCGTTATTGAATACCCATGAGGTACCAGGTGACGGACTGGCATCAAGCACGGTCCAAACATCGTTGGTAGAATCGAAGGTGATAGAGTAAGGCAGTTCTACTGTGCTCTGGGCAGAAGCATTCGTTGCGCCAAACAACGCAAGAAGAAGCCCCATTGTGTTTAGTAACGTCTTTCTCATAACTACAAATTTTAAAAGTTAATATATTTATGTTTACATACTTTCGTCACTAACTAAAGATGTATTAACTATACTAAACGTATGTTATACGATTGCAAATGTAATAAATATTTTAATACAAAGAAATATTTGACACGACTTTTTGTAGTTATTTTGTCATTTTGTTGTAAAACGGAGACTCACACCATGAATTTGTCATCAGTATAGCAGTGGTGTGCGAACACAAAAAGGAGGTGCTGTTCTTGTTCCGTCGAGCACCAAAGCTGAGCGGAAAGAACAGCACCTCCCATTAAACTATGTATTCGTCTGTACTATTACTTTTTCTTTGCCTCTGCCTTCATCTCCTTTGCAGGAGCAGCCGGCTTGTAAGCCTTGTTCAATCCAGCGATAACCTCGTTGGTGATGTCGTAAGACTTGTCGGCATAGAGGAGGTTGTCGCCTGCCTTGCTCAGAATCAAGCCAAACTTCTTATCCTTGTTGTAAACAGCAAGGAAGTGCTGGATAGAGTCGCGCAGGGCGTTGTTGTAGTTCTCTGTCTCCACCTGGAACTCACCACTCAAGCGCTGGTTAAGAGCCTGAAGGTCGCTATTCTGCTTCTGCAGCGACATCTGTATCTGCTCAGCCTGCTCGCGTGTGTAGGCGTTCTGCTGTATCTTCTGCTGGAAGTTCATGTAAGCCTGTTCGAGAGCACGCTGCTTCTGCGCGAGTGTGTTCTGGATGTTCTGACCCTTCTTCTGCAGAATGAGCGAGTAGTCCTTGCAGAACTTATACTGCGACATGATGCTGTCTACCTCTACATACGCAATCTTAACGTCTGAAGGCACAGCCTGCTTGCCCTCTACCTTCTTCTCGTCAACCTGACACTTCGACTTGTCGCAAGAAGTCATTGCGAAAGCGGCAACAGTTGCGAGTGCAAGTGCGCCGAAAATGTTTTTCTTGTTCATCTTTATTCTGTTTTTAATTTTATCGTTTTATACGCCTGTCGTATATACATTATATATTACAGGCTGATTTAATAGGCACCATTGCGTTCGCGAGCCTCGCGATCCTGATCCATCACGCAGTGAATGCCCTGCTTGCGCAAGCCCGGGTTGTCGTGCACGTGTTGCGAAGAGAACTTGCCGTTGCGCTTCAGCAGAACCTTTATCGACAACAATGCGAAGGCTACTGCCACTACAGCGAGGCTGATAAGCATTAGTTTTATCATATTTGTATCTGTTTTGACTAAAATAGATGTCTACCTACATTTAAAATAAGTGAAGATATTTTGTGGTGTCTTCCTTTTACACTATCTTTGCAAAAGATAGCCCCACCATTACATATCGCTACAAAGGTACGTCAATTCGGTGGCATGGCAAAATAATTTATCGAAAATTCAGATTATTATAACATCATCATAAAAAAATTAAGGAAAATGAGCAATTGCGAATTAAAACCTGCTCGCGTGTTCGAGCAGTTTGCTAAAATCAACGAGATTCCGCGCCCTTCAAAGCACGAGGAGCGCATGATAGAGTATCTTCAGGAGTTCGGCAAGAGCCACGGCTTCGAGACCGAGACCGACGAGACGGGCAACGTAGTAATCCGCAAGCCGGCCACAAAGGGTCACGAGAACGCGCCTACACTCATCCTGCAGAGTCATATGGACATGGTTTGCGACAAACTCGTAGACGTAGACTTCAACTTCTTCACCGACCCCATCCAGACTTACGTCGACGGCGAATGGCTCAACGCCAAGGGCACAACACTCGGTGCTGACGACGGCATCGGTTGCGCTATCGAACTGGCTATCCTCGACAGCGACGACATCGAGCACGGACCGCTGGAGTGCGTATTCACACGCGACGAGGAGACAAGCCTCACCGGTGCCATGGGCATGAAGGCAGGTTTCATGAAGGGCGATATGCTCATCAACCTCGACTCTGAGGACGAAGGACAGATTTTTATCTCTTGCGCTGGCGGCAAGACAACATCGGCTCGCTTCACATTCGAGCGTGAGGCTGCTCCGGAGGGTATGTTCTTCCTCACAGCTTCTGTAAAGGGACTGAAGGGCGGACACTCTGGCGACGACATCAACAAGAAACGCGCTAATGCCATCAAGATTCTCGCTCGCTTCCTCTACAAGGAGCAGGAGAAGATGGATCTTCGCCTCGCTCAGTTCAACTCGGGCAAACTGCACAACGCTATCCCACGCGACGGTAGCATCGTGTTCGCAGTTCCGGCAAGCGAGAAGGAGACAGTACGTGCCGACTGGAACGTGTTCACAGCTAACATCGAAGAGGAGTTCCACGTAACCGAGCCGGTTATGGAGTTCAACCTCGGTAGCACCGACGCTGAGAGCGTACTGCCGAAGGATGCAAGCCGCCGCTTCATCCTCTGCATGCAGGCTGTTGACAACGGCGTGTTCGCTATGTGCCAGGACGAAGCACTCGCATACATGGTTGAGACATCCAACAACGTAGCAAGCGTGCAGACTGCTGAGAACGAAATAAACATAGTTGCCTCACAGCGTTCTAACGTCATGAGCAACCTCGAGAACGAGACAAACACCGTTAAGGCTGCCTTCGAACTGGCTGGTGCTGAGGTGAAGATGAGCGACGGCTATCCGGCTTGGAAGATGAACCCGAACAGCAAGCTCACCAAGGTGGCTGTTGAATCGTACAAGAAACTCTTCGGCAAGGAACCTATCGTAAAGGGTATCCACGCCGGCTTGGAGTGTGGTCTGTTCTCTGAGCGCTACCCGAACCTCGACATGGTTTCGTTCGGTCCTACGCTGCGCGACGTGCATACTCCTGACGAGCGTCTGCACATCCCGACCGTTCAGATGGTTTGGGATCATCTGCTCGACATCATGAAGCATCTCTAATATAGGAGGGTATGGCATCCTTGCCATACCCTCTTGCTTTATGTTATAATTCCGTAAGTCTTTTTACAGTTCTACATCCGTAAGACACATGTCGAGCTGTTCTTTTATAGCCTTCTTGTCGAGTTTCTGACCGATAAACACGAGTTTCTGCATACGGTCGCCGTACTTCTCGTCCCAGTCTCTGCGCAGTCCTTCTTCGCGTTCGAGCATCTGCTGCAGTTCATCTTTCGGCATTGTAGCATACCACTGTCCGGCGTTTTTCAGCTCCATCTGCTTGCCTGCCTGCTCAAAGAGATAACACATGTCGGGTTCTTCCTTGAACCAGCACAATCCCTTGCAGCGAATGACGTTCTTCGGGAACAGACGCGCCACGAAGTTGTCGAAGAAGTTCATGTCGAACGGCTTTCTGCGATAATATACGAACGTGCCAATGCCGTACTCCTCCACTTCGCCACCTTCATGGTCGTGGTGGTGATGTCCGCAACCGCAATGACAATCATGGTCGTGATGATGATGTTCATGCTCATCATGGTCGTGATGATGGTGCTCGTGCTCCTCATCGTCGTCATCATCATCCTCCTCATCGCCGTGATGATTCTCAATCTCGTTGATCCATGCAGCCGATGTAGCCACCTCGTTGAAGTTGAAGCGACCGGTGTTGAGCAGACGCTCCAAGTCTACGTCGCCGTAGTTGCACGGAATGATTTCTGCCTTAGGCTGAATGGCGCGGATTATCTCGGTGAGCTTGCGCAAATCCTCAGCGCTCACCTCCGCAGCCTTGTTGAGAAGTATCGTGTTGCAGAACTCTATCTGCTGTATTACGAGGTTTTCGAGGTCTTCGTCTTCGAGTCCGTCGCGTTTCAGAGCGTCGCCGTTGCTGAATTCGTCTCTCATGCGCAGCGCGTCCACTACGGTCACGATGCTGTCAAGACGCGGAATGCCGTTGGTGATGTACTGCGGACCGAGTGTCGCCATCGAACTGATAGTCTGTGCGATTGGTGCTGGTTCGCAGATGCCGCTCGCCTCGATGACGATATAGTCGAAGCGCTTCATATTCACGATGTCGCGCAACTGGTCTATAAGGTCCATCTTCAGCGTGCAGCAGATACAGCCGTTCTGCAGAGCCACCAAACTGTCGTCCTGCTTGTTCACTACTCCACCCTGCTGAATAAGGTCGGCATCGATGTTCACCTCGCCGATATCGTTCACGATAACGGCAAACTTAATTCCTTTCTCGTTGGAAAGGATGCGATTTAATAATGTTGTCTTACCGCTGCCCAGATAACCTGTGAGCAGCAAAACCGGAATCTGTGTCATAGTATATGTTATTATTCCTTCATTAATTCAGAGTATGTACGATCCATCTCGTTGGTCATAACCGTGAAGTTATGCTGCGTTTGGCAGACCTTCAAGAACAGCGAAGCAAGGTCTGCTGCCTCTGCGTCAGCAAAGTCGACAGCTTCGTCGAGCAGCAGGATGTTCATCGCATCGAGCATCAGACGGAAGAGCGTAGCCCCACGTAGGGGGTGCACTTGTCCCAAGTGCGCCGACCGATCAAAACGTGCACCCTCCCCCGTCTGACGCAGACCGCGAACGTATGCGAACATCACGACACGCACAGTCAGTTCGATGGCGCGGTCGGAGTCTACCGATGCTTCCGTCTCCTCCTTCGCCTTGCGCACATAGCCCTCAAGATGGTCGGCATTTGAGAGATATTTGCCAGCAAGCAGCATCGAGAAGTTGCGTTTGTACTCCTCAACCATAGCGTTATAGTACGCCTCGTTACCACACGCCGTGCGCACAAGTGCCATCATGTCGTCGCCACGCTGCTGCGCTTCGCGAGCCAGTGCCGCAATTTCCTCGTACTTGTAGTTCATGGCTGCCAACGGGAAGAACATGGTGTCGAAGAAAGCTGGTGCGATGTGCTCATAATGCTCCAACATCAGCTTCTTCACCGACTGCGGTGTCGTCTTCTCATTCCGGTCTTCCACCTGACTCTCTATCACGCCATGCGAGAAGGCATCGAAGAACGAGCGCACCAAAGCCGCCTGAACCTTATACTTATCTATTTTCTCTGTCATCAAAGTTCGGTTTGAATGTTAATTGACCCGTACGATATAATATTATGTATATAGAATGGTTTTGCTTATTAGCGCATTACTTTTTGTAAGCGTCAAGAATCTCCACCACATACACGTCGTGCAAGCCGCCCTTCTCGCCGTACCACTGCTCTATCGACTTGTCGAGCATCTCCTCCGGACGAATCTGCGTCTTGTACAGCTTGCGACATGTGAGTGTGAGGCGTGCTTCATCGAATGTTACGCAGCCGTTCTCGGTTGCAACAGGTGTGAGATGGGCCTCCTTCGCCTTATCGAAGTCTCTGCCCGACTTAGCACCGCAGAACGCATACGCCTTGCGTGCCTCCTCCGAGTTGCCGAGGAAAACAAGGTTCATCGTGTCGTTAGCCTCAATGAGCTCGTGGGTGTAACGCTCCGGACGGATGTACACAATAGCCACTGGGCGGTTCCACAACCAGCCAAGACAGCCCCAAGAGGCTGTCATCATATTGAACTTCTTTTCGTTGCCTGCAGCAACGAGCATCCACTCCTTACCAATAGTAGTGAACACATTATCGTTGAGTGTCGTAATGTCAATCTTTTCCATAATTATTTCTTTTTTAAACGCAGCAGAAGTGACAAGCTCCACCGCATCATGTTTTACCATCACATTGCATCCGAGGCGCAACCATGTAACACCTCAGATATGCAAATACAAAAAAACGAGACAAAACTTAAAGTCTTGTCTCGTCATCATTTTGAGCCTCTTGTCGGATTCGAACCAACGACCCCGAGATTACAAATCACGTGCTCTGGCCAACTGAGCTAAAGAGGCGGGTGGGCAAGCTACTTACATCGCGCCGCTACAACCAACTACCTTTGCTACGTTCCCGTCCTGGAGGGTTCGAAGGGAGCTGGCCGTGCAAGACTTACCCGTATTGCTCTGTAAGCGGTTGCAAAGGTACGTATTAGTTTTGAAACCACCAAACAATCACGCAACTTTTTAACTACAAACTTACATTTTTCATTAAGTTAAACCCTAAGATCTATATAAAACAGAATTTTCTCGCCATACTTATGCAGCATTATAGGAGGGTATGGCATTCTTGCCATACCCACGCACACTATAGATTCATAAAGGTATGGCGAGCTTCGCCATATAAGGCGCAATCATCTCTGCCGCATGCTCAAGAAACTGTCTATCCACGTCGTCGAATGTTGCCAATTCTGTGCTGTCGATGTCTATTTCGCCAACCACCACTCCATTGTGCTTCAATGGAACGACAATCTCCGATCGGGAGAGCGACGAGCAGGCTATATGACCAGGGAACTTCTCGACATCCTCAACAACAAGTGTGCGCTGCTCCTTCCATGCCGTGCCACAGACACCGCGCCCGAACTTGATACGTGTACATGCCGGTGTGCCCTGAAACGGACCGAGTATCAGTTCACCGCCTTCCACTATATAGAAGCCGACCCAGAAGTATTCCTTCGGGAACAACATCTTCATCACAGCTGCACAATTCGCCAGCACACTTATTGCATTATCATCCGCATTGGCGAACACTTCAATCTGAGAGAGTAGTTCGCTATATCTTGTTTGTTTCTCCATAATATTATTTTTCTTTCTGCAAAGATAATGCAAACCGAAGACAACACAAAACGAATCACATGATTAAATATATGTTAATCACGCTTGTTTTATTTACACAATACGATATTTTATATATCTTTGTAAACAAAAAAACCAATGAAAATATCTTTTATTCCAATACGGCTGCGAGAAGCACGAAAAATGTGTGGCTATAGTCTTGACCAATTGACTAAGGCTGCCAATGTTCGTGTCACTCGTCAAAGCATTTATAATTATGAACGAGGTGTAATGCAACCTAAACCAGACATGGTAAAGGCACTTGCTGAAACACTTGGTGTAAACGAATCTTTTTTCTATGGCAAATCAACAAAAATAGATATGCCAATGCTTCGTTCTACTGGAGATAATATGCTGTCAGAGGAGGATTTGCATCAGCTTGAAGCAATGTTGAGTTATTGGGCTGAACGCTATCTGCTCATGGAGAAGAAGATTGGATTGAAGTCTGTTTTCTCTAACCCACTGGCCGACATAAAAGTTTCTACTCTTGACGATATTATACTTGCTGCCGACCATTTGCGTGAGGCTTGGAAGTGTGGTAGTGGTCCTTTGCCTGCTGTGTTAAGACTCATGGAGAGAAAGGGTGTTAAGATTCTTTCAGCTGAACTGCCTGATGAAATTTGGGGACTTAGCACGTTTGCCGACGAAACCCATCCACTGATAGTTGTCGATATGCGTCCACAAAAAACGACTATCGAACGACTTCGATTTACGGCTTGCCATGAACTTGCCCATATCCTGCTGCATTTCTCCGACGACTGCAACGTTGAAAAGATGTGCAACAAATTCGCCAATTTCTTTCTCTTCCCAAAACAGACATTTATCGAAGAAATGGGAAGTGAACATCGTGAGCAACTCACTCTTGAAGAAATGATTGACCTAAAAGAACTATATGGTGTCTCAATTGCAGCACAAGTACACGCCGCATGGGATATACGTATGATATCTCGTGAGCATTACAATTGGTGGTATGACGAGCGGATAAATAAGAATAGCCAAGAAGAAGGTTGGGGAATTTATAGTTTCCCTGAGACTATCGGAAGGGAGAAGAGAGTGGAGGCAAGAATGAAACAAAATAATATAAAATAATGTAAAAAATAAGCATATGAAAGAAATTAAAGAACTTACAGGCTTATATTCTTTAACTAAAACTATTGGGTTAGAATTAAAGCCAGTTGGTAAAACTCAACAACTCATTGAGTCTAAAAAGCTTATTGAGCAGGATGATCAGCGTGCAGAAGATTACAAAATAGTAAAGGACATTATCGATCGTTATCATAAGGATTTTATAGACAAGTGTCTTAACAGTGTTGAAATCAAAAAAGAAGATTTAGAGGAATATGTATCATTGGCAGAAAACTCTAATAGAAATACAAAAGATTTTGATGAAGTCAAGACTAAAATGCGTAATCAGATAACAGAAGCTTTCAAAAAGAATCACTTGTTTACTGGTTTATTCAAGAAAAACCTTATTAAGGATTATCTTCCTGATTTTGTAAGTGAGGAAGAGAAGAATGTGGTGAACAAATTTAGCAAATTTACCACTTATTTTGATGCATTTAATAATAATCGTAAGAATTTATATTCTGGCGATGCCAAGTCTGGTACTATAGCTTATCGACTTATTCATGAGAATTTGCCGATGTTTCTTGATAATATAGCATCCTTTAATAAAATTTCTGAGACAAGAGTAAATGAGTACTTTTCCAGTATAGAGGCAGAATTTACTGATACTCTTAACGGAAAGCATCTGGCTGATCTTTTCCAGATTGACTATTTCAACAACACACTTACTCAAAAAAAGATAGATAATTATAACTATATTGTAGGGGCAGTCAATAAAGCTGTAAACCTCTATAAGCAACAGCACAAAAATATTCGCATTCCATTGCTCAAAAAAATACATAAAATGATTTTGAGTGATAGAGTTACTCCGTCATGGTTACCTGAACGTTTTGAAAGTGATGAAGAGATGCTGACTGCCATAAAAGCAACTTACGAATCTTTGAAAGAAGTTTTAGTAGGTGATGATGATGATAGTCTTCGCAACTTATTGCTCAATATAGATAATTTTGACCTTGAGCATATTTACATTGCAAAAGATTCAGGGTTGACCTCTATTTCACAGCAAATATTTGGATATTATGACACTTATACTTTGGCAATCAAAGACCAACTGCAAAGAAAGAATCCTGCTACAAAGAAGCAAAGAGAAAATCCTAATTTGTATGATGAGCGTATAGATAAATTGTACAAAAAAGAGGGTAGCTTTTCTATTGCTTATCTTAATCGATTAGTCGATACAAAAGAGCACATCACTATTAATGAATACTATAGGCTGTTGGGATCCTATTGTCGTGAAGGTGGAAAAAGTAATGATGATTTCTTTAAGCAAATTGATGGTGCTTATAGTGCTATATCGTATCTCTTCTCTGCGGAACATGGTGAAATAGCCCAGTCTGACTCAGATACTGCAGTCGTTCAAAAGTTGCTCGAAGCTTATAAGGGATTACAACGCTTTATCAAGCCTTTATTAGGTCATGGTGATGAAGCAGATAAAGACAATGAGTTTGATGTAAAACTTCGTAAAGTGTGGGATGAACTCAACATCATTACACCGCTTTATGATAAGGTACGCAATTGGCTATCTCGTAAGATATATAACCCAGAGAAGATAAAGCTATATTTTGAGAATAACGGAAAGTTATTATCTGGATGGAGTGATAGCCAAACTGAATATGACAATGGAACCCAATATGGAGGCTATATCTTCAGAAAGAAGAATGAAATTGGTGAATATGATTTTTATTTGGGTATCTCTGCAGATGCTAAGCTGTTTCGTCGTGATGAAACTATCTGTTATGAAGATGGCATGTATGAGAGATTAGATTACTATAACCTGAAGCCTAACACTTTACTAGGAAACAGCTATATAGGAAACTATGGAGAAGATTCGAATGCTGTGCTTTCTGCATTTAATGATGCTGTAACAAAACTACATTTGGAGAAGAAACTGGTTCCTAAAGATAATGAGAAAGTGCCAACATATCTCAAGCGCTTAAAGCAGGATTATGCTAATTTTTATCAAATTTTGATGAATGACAATAATGTTGTTGATGCTTACAAGAGTATGAAGCAGCATATTCTTGCAACATTGGCTTCTTTGATTCGTGTACCCGCTGCAATAGAGTTGACCACTCAAACAAACTTGGATATTGACGAATTGATTGATGAAATAATTAATTTGCCATCCGAATCATTCGGCTATTTCCCTGTTGCTACGGCAGCAATAGAAGAAGCTAATAATAGGGAGAAGAAACCTTTGTTTCTTTTTAAGATGAGCAACAAGGATCTTTCTTATGCAGAAAAATTTTCTAAGGGGGACAGAAAAAGTCGAGGAACTGAGAATCTTCATACAATGTATCTCAAAGCCCTTCTTGGAATGACGCAGAATGTTTTTTCCATAGGAAGCGGAATGGTATTCTTTCGCCATAATACTGAAGGATTGGCAGAAACGACAGCGAGACATAAAGCTAATGAGTTTATTGCCAACAAAAACAAACTCAATGACAAAAAAAAGAGTATTTTTGACTATGAGATAGTAAAAAACAAACGCTTTACGGTAGATAAGTATCTTTTTCATTTGTCTTTAAAATTGAATTATACACAACCAAATAAATTTGACATTAATTCAAAAGTTCGTGAGATAATTCGTAACGGAGGTATCAAACATATTATTGGCATTGATCGCGGAGAACGTAATTTGATTTATCTGTCTTTAATTGATATGGAGGGAAATATTGTCATGCAGAAGTCTCTCAATATTCTCAAGGATGATCATAATGCAAAGGGAACTGATTATAAAGGTTTGCTGACAGAACGAGAAGGAGAAAATAAAGAAGCTCGCCGCAATTGGAAGAAGATAGCAAATATCAAAGATTTAAAACGAGGTTATTTAAGTCAAGTAGTACATATCATTAGTAAAATGATGGTAGAATACAATGCAATTGTTGTACTTGAAGATTTGAATCCTGGTTTTATCAGAGGTAGACAAAAAATCGAGCGTAACGTATATGAGCAATTCGAAAGAATGCTGATTGACAAATTGAATTTTTATGTTGATAAGCATAAAGATGCCAATGAAACGGGAGGTTTGTTGCATGCACTTCAGCTTACTTCTGAATTTAAAAATTTCAAGAAAAGTGAGCATCAGAATGGATGTCTTTTCTATATTCCAGCTTGGAATACAAGTAAAATAGATCCTGCTACTGGTTTTGTAAATCTCTTTGATACGAGATATACGAATGCAGAAAAGGCACTTGAATTCTTTCGTAAATTTGATGCGATTCGTTATAATGAGGAGAAAGACTGGTTTGAGTTTGAATTTGATTACGATGAATTCACTCAGAAGGCACATGGTACTCGTACCAGATGGACACTCTGTACTCATGGTAAGCGTTTGCGTTCTTTTAGAAATCCTGCAAAACAATATAATTGGGATTCTGAAGTAGTGGCGCTGACTGATGAATTCAAAAGAATTCTTGGAGAAGCAGGCATTGATATTCATGAGAATCTAAAAGATGCGATCCGTAATTTGGAAGGTAAAAGACGAAAGTATCTTGAACCTTTGATGCAGTTTATGAAATTACTGCTACAATTGCGTAATAGCAGGAAGAATCCAGAAGAAGATTATATTCTTTCTCCTGTTGCCGATGAGAACGGAGTGTTCTATGATAGTCGTTCATGTGGTGACACGCTTCCTAAGAACGCGGATGCTAATGGCGCTTACAATATTGCCCGCAAGGGCCTGATGCTTATTAGGCAAATAGAAGAAACAAAGGATTTAGCCAATTTTAAGTACGACATTTCCAACAAGGCTTGGCTCAACTTTGCACAACAAAAACCATATAAAAACGAATGACTACATTCCGCTTTCAACGCTGAATGACTTTATCTTTTGTCCGTACTCCATATACTTGCATAGCGTGTATATGGAGTCGGATGAAGACTTGTATAAAGCCACTCCACAGATTAAAGGCACCATTGCTCACCATAGTGTTGATGAAAAGAAAAGTTCTACTCGAAGGAGCGATGTAATGTCGCTCCCCGTTTATTGTGACGAATTGGGAATATCTGGCAAAATAGATGTCTACAAACAAGACAAACATCTGCTGATAGAACGCAAGAAGTTTCATGGGTTGTAAATCAACACAAGAATATCCAATTTTCGAGTTTAAATGATAATTATAAGTTATGATATTTCTGACGACAAAATGCGCACGAACTTTTCAAAAATGCTTAAAAGTAATGGTGCCATTCGGCTTCAATTCTCTGTGTATGAAGTAAGGAATACAAAGAGAATTATTAATAATCTTATGTCTAAGATTGAAGCTTATGCAAAACATTTCACTGCTGATGATAGCGTAATACTTTTTGACATTGAAGCAGAAAAACTAACTAAATATGGTGGTAGTGTAAACAGAACTGTGTCACGGCTCTGATTTTTTATTCTTTTCCTCTTATTTGTATGCAGATTTCATATCTGCATACAAATAAGAGGAGCCTTTCAC
>OFMS01001265.1_pt1 | contig 18447 bp, 15 predicted proteins | sample 1541871 | NCBI WGS metagenome assembly OFMS01 (sample SAMN04209251, study PRJEB22552) | human gut metagenome | biome: gut; material: feces | host: Homo sapiens | place: USA: Oklahoma
TTCTCCAGTGTTACCATGCTGACAACTGCGCCTTTATGAACAACCGTACCTTCTGTCAGCATACTGCTCTCTATATAACAGTTCTCTTCTATCTTTACTGAATCATCAATAAGCGCATTATGAACCGCCCCCGGGCATTCTTCTCTGTTGGCAGACACCAGCGGCTTCCAATCCAAAAATTCATAATCACTGATTTCTTTGGTGAGCAGTGATAAAAGCTCTCCGGTTGTTCCAAAGTGAATAAATTCTGCCGGTGAAAGACAGATCAGTTTCATAGGAAATTCGTGAAGCGCTTCCCAGATCTTTGTCCTGCATTCTTTTAATTCATCACAAAAACTTCCTTCCGGCTGCTCCAGATAAAACTGTTCCAGTGTGGATTCTTTTGCCAGCGGATAAAGAAAATCTCCATAAAAGCTAATTCGTGATCTTTCATTTACAAACTGTGAATACCTGTCCTCCTGTATTTGTCCATTCTCTGCAATCAGGGAGAACAAAGCTTCCAGCATTTCTGCGCTGCATAACACTGCTCCGGTGTCCAGATCTACATTGCCCTGGCTATTTACTGCCCCCATATTCTGCAGTGTTTCCACTGTTTGTTTATGCAAAAATTTCTGAACATGGTCTGTACCGTCATTTAAGAATACGCCGTGATCTTTCCCAACCTCTACCGGAGACTTCATGGAAATGGCAGCAGCTCCGCTGAATTGCGCATCAATCTGCAAAGGATTAAATAACAGCAGTACATCTCCTGATAACACTAACATGCCATCTTTAAATCGGGAGGGAACTCCTGCCATTCCTATCAGAAATTCGTCAAATAAAGTTGAGGGCCGTCCATCGGGAAGTTCCCGTGGAACAGGAGAAAATAATTTCCCACATACTGAATACTGCGGCACTCTTTTGCTGTCTCCTCCTGAATGAATCACCAGAACTCGTTTACCATGGAAATTCCCGCCAAAACCTTCCTGTTCAGAAAAGACACGAAGTACCTGTAAAGTTGCTCCTCCTGATCCGATCCTCTTCCCGTCAGGATCCGAAATCACCAGAAACTTTGTATTTTTAGGTAAAACTCCCCTTTCCTGTCTGTACCTGATCTGACATTCAAACGCTTCTGCCTGCGCTTCATTAGAAGCGGTCAGCACTACATAGTCCCACTGAGTATAGCTTGTTTTCCGGATACTTCTCATGTAGTCTTCCCAGGCATCCAGGTAGCTCTGTCTCAAAAAAAGATTTTTCAGTCTTCTGTATTTCTGCATATTTTTCATCATTCTGCTCCTTCAATTTACAAATACAGGGATTTCCGGTACATCAGTCTCTTTTAATCATTAATGTTTTTTCCTGTAAAATCATAACTACATCACATAGATCCATCTCTCTTTAAGACAGCAGCAACCGTCTTAAACAGGATCCTGAAATCCAGTCCCATGCTCCAGTTTCTTATATATTCTGTATCCAGCTTTACTACTTCTTCAAAGTCAGTGATATCGCTTCTGCCGCTGACCTGCCACATTCCGGTAATTCCCGGTTTCATGGCGATTCTTGCTCTGTGATGATATTCATACTCTTCATACTCGGATTTTAACGCCGGACGGAAGCCTACCAACGACATCTGTCCAAGAAGTACATTAAGGAACTGCGGAAACTCATCCAGTGACGTGGATCGGATGAACTGACCGATCCCGGTCTTTTTTGTGCCGTCCGGAAGGACCTTGTTTCCGATGATTCTCGGATCAAAGTCCAGCTTAAACATCAGATTGCTGCTCATTTTATTTTCTTTCATCAGCTCTGCTTTTCGTTCCTCTGCGTCCATATACATGCTTCGGAATTTATAGATTTTAAATAATTTTCCGTTTTTTCCTACTCTCATCTGAGAGAAGAAGATTGGCCCCGGTGAAGCAATATAGATTGCCGGAGCAAGGAATATTGTAATGATACCTGTCAGAATCATTCCAACGATTCCGCCACAGATGTCCATCGTTCTCTTCATCATAGCCTGTCGTGAGGAAATCACTCTGACGCTGGAAGTCAGGACTGTATATCCACCCATACGGTTAATAAACTGATTTCCTGTCCATCCCGTTCTGTTATCCAGACATTCGTGAACTGTAATTCCCATGTTCACGCATGTTTCAAACAAATCTTCCGGTATCAATGTTTTCTTCTTAATTCCAACAAGAAGAGCATCAACCCATCTTGTCTGTATGTATTCAGTTACTGTATCGATCTTACTTACGACCGGAATTCCTTCGATCAATTCATTTTCTTCCGGTTCGCGGTCTGCAAGTACGATTCCGACAATATCGAATTCATTAAATACATTCTGTTCCACTCGTTTTAACATGGAATCTATTTCATCACTTGTTGAAACAAGGAGCATATTTATTTTTGAATAGAGCATATTGCCATGTTTCAGTAAATATCTCTTCCATATGATTCGCACCGCATAAATCAAAATAACTGACATTGGAATAAATGATGTAATCACAAGACGTGAGGTCATGCTTCCCTGTTTACTCATAAAGAGATATACGATTACAAGCGCACTCACGATAAACACATGCTTCAATACATTCTTAAACTCTACAAAGTATCCTCTTCTCATGATCCCATGATATGGCTCTGTAAAGAAAGCTGTACAAATGTCTACCAGTGCAATAAAAATCCCGATATTCAGATATAATCCGTTATGATCCAGATCATTTATTCCCATGCGCAATACAAAGCTGCTTACATAAGCCAGCTGTAATGCGACAAGATCTAATATGATGAAGTCCCAGTGCTTCAACCAACTGTTACTGTTCTTCCTGTACATTCTCCTCGTACACCCTTTTCCCCTGATAGTCTTCTGTCTGACTACATAACAAAACATCTGATTTTATTCATCTTAAATGTTTTGTCTGTAATTCCCCTGTAAAATGGAATATGCAGCGGATATTCTCCACTGCATATCCGACTATTCCTGTTTGCTTTTACCATAGTAGTATGAATTATACTTACTATAATATTTCTCTTTCTTCATATCCACTTTATTCAATACTGCACCGAGAAGCTTACATCCACTCTTCATAAGCTGATCTTTTGCTTTCATAGCATCTCTTCTGCTTACTGCTTCGCTCTCGATTACGAGGATTGCACCATCACACTGTTTTGCTACGATTGCTGCATCACTCATATTGATGATCGGTGGTGTATCGATTAAAACATAATCATAGGCTTTTCTCGTCTCTTCAATCAGTCTGCTGAAACGTCCCTGCTCCAAAAGCTCTGATGGGTTCGGAGCGTACGGACCAGAAAATATAATCTCAAGATTACGGTAATTTGTAGAATAAATCACTTCCTCCAAAGCAACCTGTCCACTTAAATACTGTGACAGTCCATTGGTCTTCTGCTTGATCTGGTAACGTTTGATATAACTGGACTTACGAATATCTGCATCTATAATCAGAACTCTCTTTCCCATCTTTCCAATCTCTACTGCAAGCTGGAAAGCCACGTCACTTTTTCCTTCATTCGGATAACAGCTTGTGATAACAATACTCTTTGTCTCGACACCGCTGAACTGCATATTTGTACGGAGGGTTTTAATAGCCTCTTCATAGAAGACGTCTTCTTTTCTGGAGTCCGTCATCATAACTCTCTGAATTGCCATTTATTTTTTCCTCCTTTTTTTCTTCTTTTTCTTTGATGCTGCCTTGCTTGAATTGCGAGATCCTTTTCCTGTAATATAGTCTTTTCTATCCGGAATACTCGCCAGTGTTGTCAGACCAAGGTAGTTCTCGATATCTTCCTCTGACTTGATTGTATCATCCATCAGTGTGAGAAGGATAATAATACCTGCGGAAAGAACCAGACCAGCCAGTGCTCCGATCAGCACATTCTTCTTTGTACTCGGACTTGTCTGGATTGTCGGCACTTCACCTTCTTCAATGATCTTCGGCGGTGTTACTTCCATCTTGTCTCCGATAAAGTCAGCTGATGTCTTTGCCAGCGTGTCAGCAATCTTCTTTGCCATCTCTGGATCTTTGTCTACTGCTGTAACGGAAAGAATACGTGTATCACTTGGATTCTCTACGGTGATACATTCCTTCAACTCTTTATATGTCATATCCAGATTTAGTTCATCTACTACGTCCTGCAATACCGTACGGCTTGTGATCAGGATATTGTAGTCTTTCGTCAACTGAGTACCGATCTGCAGATCAGCCAGTGAAGAAAGTGTGGTTTCCTTTGTGAGAACAAGCATCGTAGATGTTGCGCTGTAAACAGGTGTCATCAAAAGCTTTGTTGCTGCTCCGGCAATCACTGCTCCGGCCAATATAGCCGCAAGAATTACCAGAATGTGCTTTTTCAATGCGTAGAATAGTTCTCTGAGGTCAATCTCGACCTCGTCGTCATCATGCGTATTTCCCATCTTTACTCCCCTTTATTTTATTATTTTGCCTTCTGCAATGCGAAGTGCATTCTCTTTTGTTATCTGTCTGAGGTAAGTACTGTCTAAATGCTTCCTCATCCAGCTCATTGCCTCTTTTGTATCAGGCATTCTGTTCCCGATATTGTGCATATCGGTTCCCATGAAATGAATATTCCTTTTTTTCAGATTATCCTTACACCAGCGTGCTGTCGAATCCTTCCAGTCACCACTGACGGATCTGTAGTTCATCTGGATCAATGCTTCCAGGTCAATCAGTTCTTCTACACGCTTACCTTTTCTAAGACAGCGATACCGCTCTGCATGAGCAACTACCGGAGCATACCCTGCTCTTGACAGATTCCTCACTGCTGTACATATCTCAGAATACGGTACTGAAGGCATAAACTCAACCAATACATAATTACTGTCTGCCAACGTAAGCAGTTTTCCCTCTTCAAGCAGACGTATAACACTATTAGAATAAAAAATCTCCTGTCCTGTCCAGATTCGAATTGGCTGTCTTCGCTTTATCTTCCCATCCGGACCTTTCACCGGACGGTTTGCGCGGCTCATCAGCTCATCCCGAAGACGTCTCAACTTCTCCGGATCTCTGTTTGGAAACGCTTTGGAATAATGTGAAGTTGCAAACACATCTGTGATTCCCTGTCTTCTTGCCATAGAAAGCATATGAAGACTTTCTTTCATCGAAGACGCTCCATCATCAACTCCAGGCAAGATATGGCTATGTATATCAATCATCTTTAACTCGTCCTTTTACATAATGAAAGAGACACCTGAGATAAAAAATCTGTCCTGCCGTGCCTCCTTGTATCGTCTTATCTTATTGCCTTTAACACCCAATTAATGATATTTTATTTTTCTTTTACTGTCAAGTTATTTTCATGTATATTTTTATGAACCTTATAACATTATTGTGATTTCTTGTTTATTTCTTCATTTTTGGTTCAAAAATCAATGAAGCCAGGTATCCGAAAATCAGTGCTGCACTGATCCCGGCTGCACTTGCCTTGAATCCCCCCAGGAAAATTCCGAGGAATCCATTTTTATCAACAGCTTCCTTCACACCTTTCCACAGGACATTTCCGAATCCAAGCAGTGGAACGCTTGCACCTGCTCCTGCAAATTTTACAAATGGTTCGTATGCTCCAATAAATCCAAGCACTGCGCCTGTACAGACGAGTAATACCATAACCCGTCCCGGCATCAGCTTCGTTCTGTCCAAAAGAATCTGCACTGCAGCACAGATGAGACCTCCGATTAAAAATGCTTTTATATAATCCATTTTTCTATTCCTTTTCTTTTTTTAACACACACTTAGCACATTTTTTACTTCTTCCTATTATAATAGGGCTTTTCAACAGTGTTCGATCATAATCGCATGCGCAATTCCAGGCACACTTGCTCCTTCATTGAAGCTGACCGTTGACATCAATGCACCGGTCGGCACGAAGAGTATCTTTCTCCACTCTCCGCTCTCAAGCTTTGGCAGAATATAAGAAGCCAGTGTTGACGCTGCGCATCCACAGCCGCTTCCGCCGGCATGTGTATCCTGTGTCTCCTGATCAAAGATAGTCATTCCACAATCCATATGCTTTTTTCTGATATCATATCCTCTGCTTTTCATTAGGTCAAAAAGTATGGACTGACCAATGTATCCAAGATCACCTGTTATGATCTGATCGTAATTCTCCTGGGTTCGTCCAAGATCCTGAAAATTACGGTAGATGGTATCGGTTGCAGCCGGAGCCATACATGCCCCCATATTCTGTGAATCTTTCAATCCAAAGTCCACGATCTTCCCTATCGTGACACCGGTGATCCGGATGTGCCGGAACTGGGATTTTCTTTGACGTTGCTTATCGGAATGTATTTTATTCAGATGGCTTCCTACAAGGAAAGCCCCGCTGGCTGTCACGGTCCAGTGTGCGGAAAGTGGTCTCTGGTTCGCATATCCTAACGGAAATCGAAATTCTTTCTCTGCACTTCCGAAATGGCTGGATGTTACTGCCAGCATGTAATCTCCGTATCCTGCTGCCACACTCATTGCTGCTAATGCCAGTGCTTCTCCTGATGTGGAACATGCGCCATACAGGCCGAATATGGGAATCTGCAGATCTTCAACGCCCATAGAAGTTGCAATCCCTTGTCTGAGAAGATCTCCACCAAAGAGATAACGCACAGACTTCGGATCCACATGCGACTTTCCCAGTGCCAGTACGCAGGCTTCCTTCTGCATATTGCTTTCGGCTTCCTCCCAGGTCTCTGCTCCAAACAGGTCATCCTCATTTGTCAGATCAAAGCATTTTCCAAGCGGCCCCTGCGCTTCTTTGCTTCCGGCAACTGATGCTGCGCTTAGAAGATAAGGTGCTTTTGTGAATACAATGCTCTGTGCTCCACGAAGCTGTGACAGATGAAAAGGACCACACTCTGATTCAACTGCCCGGTTTTTGTTTCCCGTATCATTCATATCGTTTCCTCATTTCTGATGTTTCATTATTTATTTTTAAGGATATTATTTTCATTTTGTGAAAAACTATGTGTAGAATTTAAAAACAAAAAGAAGGGATTTTCATTTATGGACAAAATAGAACAATTGAAGCAACAGAAGCAATACGAAGCCTATGTCAAAAAGAAAACACCACAGCACAATGTGTGGTTCAACATGACGAAGGCATTCTTCCTTGGTGGAACGATCTGCCTGATTGGACAATGTATTTATCATTTCTGTGAATTGAAAAAACTTTCCCCGGATGACTGCAGCAGCTGGACTTCTATTCTGCTCATTCTTCTAAGTATCCTTCTCACCGGTACCGGAATTTATCCACTGCTTGCCAAATGGGGCGGTGCCGGTGCACTTGTTCCGATTACCGGCTTTGCCAACTCTGTTGCTGCACCTGCAATTGAATATAAGAAGGAGGGACAGGTTTTTGGTATTGGTTGTAAGATCTTCACGATTGCCGGGCCTGTGATCCTGTATGGAATTGTGACAAGCTGGGCGCTTGGAGTTGTATATTGGGTATGGACGTTGATGTAAAACAAGAAATGTGTTAGATAAATGTATTAGGAAGCCGCTATTCACGGCTTCCTAATCTTTCTTTAAAATCTGTATAATCAAATGCGGTTAGCTGCTGCATGGTTCTGTCAGCATGTCTGATCCAGATATCCGGTAATGGCATCCCGTTAAATGTATTATTTTTGCAAGTCGTATAAATCGCCATATCTCCAAACAGAAGGAGATCTCCGTATTCCGGTAATTTGCTGAATTTATAGTCTCCGATCACATCCCCTGACAGGCAGGTTGGGCCTCCTAACCGGACTGTAATCCCACTATCTGTTGTCTCATCCGATGCTCCAAGAAGCGGTGGACGATAAGGCATTTCCAGTACATCCGGCATATGGCAGGCGGCGCTGGCATCTACGATTGCAATCTGTGTGTCTCCATTTTTCAGAACATCCAGCACACTGGTCAGAAGAAATCCTGCATTCAATGCCCAGGCTTCTCCCGGCTCCAGATAAACCTCAACCTTCCATTCTTCCTGTGCCATTCGAATGCATTGCTCCAGTCGCTCAATATCATATCCTGGTCTTGTAATATGATGACCACCGCCAAAATTGATCCATTTCACTTTGGCAATCAAATCACCGAACTGTTTCTTTACAGAAGCAAGGGTTGTCTCCAGATCATCCGAGTCCTGCTCACAGAGGGTATGGAAATGAACCCCATCCAAAAGTTCCATCAACTCCGGATTCTTCACAATTGCTTCATCCCACTGTACTCTTGTTGTACCCATGCGGCTTCCCGGTGCACAAGGGTCATAAATCTCATGTCCCTCCTGGGTAGAGCATTCCGGATTGATCCTGAGTCCCACGCTTTTTCCTGCCTCTTTCGCCATTCTTCCAAAGCGAAGAAGCTGGGACGGAGAATTAAATACAATATGATCGGCATACTGAAGAAGTTCCTCGAATTCATCAGCCCGATACCCTGCACAGAATACATGAACTTCTTTTCCCGCCATTTCCTCTGCCCCTAATCTTGCCTCATACAATCCACTGGCCTCTGTACCCGCCAGATACGGTTCAAAAAAAGGATAACAATCATAATTACTGAATGCTTTCTGTGCCAGAAGCATCTTACATCCTGTCCGTTCTGCTACTTCACCGAGCAGTTTTGCGTTTTCTGTAAGTGCTTTTTCATCCAGTATATAACAAGGTGTTTTGATGTTCTGAAATTCCGGCGGAATAATTCCGCCGGTGGCTGTAAATGGTGCTCTTTTATCTAATCTTTCCATCAGTCTACCAACTTCGGATCATGATTTTCACTGCGCGGCAGACCATAACGGTCAAGTGCATCCAGGAACGGATCCGGATCAAATTCCTCTACGGTATATACACCTGGTCTGATCCATTTTCCAGTCAGCATCATCAATGCTCCGCACATTGCCGGAACACCTGTTGTATAACTGATTGCCTGGCTTCCAACCTCATGGTAGCATTCCTGATGATCGCATACGTTATAGATATAGTAAGTCTTCTCTTTTCCATCTTTTACACCGGTAAAAATACAGCCGATATTTGTTTTTCCTTTTGTGCGTGGACCAAGACTTGCCGGATCCGGAAGAAGTTCTTTCAGGAACTGGATCGGAACGATTTCCTGTCCATTGTACTGGATCGGTGTTGTAGAAAGCATTCCCACATCCTCAAGACAACGCATATGGTCCAGATAGCTTTGTCCAAAAGTCATAAAGAAACGGATACGTTTCACACCTGGAATTGTTTTTGCAAGAGACTCTATTTCCTCATGATGAAGCAGATACATGTCCTTGTCTCCGACCTGATCAAAGTTGTATTCTCTCTTAATATCCATCGGCGGGATTTCTACCCAATGTCCATTTTCCCAGTAACTTCCCGGTGCACTTACTTCACGAAGATTGATTTCCGGATTAAAGTTTGTCGCAAATGCATAGCCATGATCACCGCCATTGCAATCCAGAATGTCAATGGTATCAATCTGATCAAATTCATGTTTTAATGCATATGCACAATATGCCTGTGTAACACCCGGGTCAAATCCGCATCCAAGCAGTGCTGTAAGACCTGCATCTTCAAATTTTTTGCGGTATGCCCACTGCCAGGAATAATCAAAATATGCTGAAAATCCTTCTTCTTTACAGCGTTTTTCGTAAATTGCACGCCACTTCGGATCATCCGTATCTTCCGGCTCGTAGTTTGCTGTATCCATATAATTTACGCCACATGCCAGACACGCATCCATAATCGTCAGATCCTGATATGGAAGCGCAATATTCATTACCAGATCCGGTTTGTAATCATTGATCAGTTCGATCAGCTGATCCACATTGTCTGCATCAACCTTAGCTGTCGTAAGAACTGTTTTTGTCTTTCCTTTCAGCTTTTCTGCAAGTGCATCACATTTTTCCTTTGTACGGCTTGCGATACAAAGTTCTGTGAAGACCTCATCTGCCTGACAACATTTCTGAATTGCTACACTGGCTACTCCTCCGCAGCCGATTACAAGTACTCTGCTCATAACTCTTCTCCTTTTCTTCAACAGTTGTATATTTATAATTGCTCTCTTATAAGTTGCCGGTTTATTTTGCAATTGCAAGAAGCAGTTCACGAAGAACCTTACATGCTGTTGCGGTTGAGACACCACTTGCATCCAGCATAGGGGCAAGTTCATTCACATCCGCTCCTACTACATTTGCCTGTGCAACTGTACGGATGGCTTCAAGAAGCTCTAAGAAAGTTACTCCCCCGGCCTCCGGAGTCCCTGTTCCCGGAAATACTGCCGGATCCAGACAATCCAGATCAATTGTAAAATAAATTGGTACATTTTTCTCTTTCAGTTCTCTTACAGTCTCTTCCAGTCCGTCAAAAGAAAGTGGATGGAAATCTGTATGCTGCGCGGCAAATCTAAATTCTTCTCTCTCTCCGCTTCGGATACAGAACTGATGAATACGTCCGTCTCCCAGAAGATCATGGCATCTTCGCAGAACGCATGCATGACTCAATCTGGCTCCCAGATAATCATCCCTTAAATCTGCATGCGCATCAAAATGGATGATGTGTAGATCCGGATATTTCGCAGCTACAGCGCGTACTGCTGCCAGCGTCACCAGATGTTCTCCTCCCAGAAGCAATGGAAATTTATCTGATTTCAATATTTCTTCTGCTCTCTTTTGAATATCCGAAAGCGCCATTTCACTGCTTCCAAAGCAAAGTTCCAGATCCCCGCTGTCAAATACACTGATATCCATAAGGTCTCTGTCCTGATATGGACTGTAAGTTTCAAGTCCGAAACTCTCATGACGCATAGCTGCCGGACCGAATCTTGCGCCCGGACGAAAACTCGTCGTCGAATCAAACGGCGCACCATAAAGGACAATCGATGCTTCCTCAAAGCTGCTTTCGCATCCGATAAAAGTTTCTATATTCGGTAAAATCATGAATTATTCCTCCACTTCTTTCAGCATATCTTCCAGAAATGCCGGAAGGTAAAATGCTCCTTTATGGAGTCTTGTTGTATAGTAACGTGTACGAAGATTTAATGCATTCCATGCTTCTGCGTCCAGATCATCTACGGGATGATATTTTTTGCTGGCAAATCCAAACAACCAGTAACCTGCGGCAAAGGTTGGGATATGTGCCTGATAAACACGACTGATCTGAAATGTACTGGCAATTCTTTTATGGCTTCGCTGCATTGCATGTGCATCTTCTGCGTAGAATGGACTTCCCTGCTGATTGACCATAATTCCATCCTCTTTCAGCGCATTGTAACAATTCCCATAAAATTCGCGGGTAAACAATCCTTCCGATGGGCCAAACGGATCCGAGGAATCCACGATAATGAGATCATATTTCGCCTCGCATCTTCGGATAAAACGGAGTGCATTTTCGTAATGAAGATGTACTCTTCTGTCATCCAGTCTGCATGCATTTTCCGGAAGGTATGCACGACATGCCTCGACAACCATCGGATCCATTTCTACCAGATCAATGTGCCTGACCCTGTCGTATCTGGTTAGTTCACGAACGACACCGCCATCTCCGGCTCCAATCACCATAATCTCTTTTGCTTCTTTATGAATCGCCATCGGCACATGCGTGATCATCTCGTCATAAATAAATTCGTCACGTTCTGTCAGCATTACATTTCCGTCCAAAGTCAGAACACGGCCAAATTCCGGTGTCTCAAAAATATCAATTCTCTGATAATCACTCTGTCTGGAAAAGAGCTGACGGTTTACCCGGATACTGTGTTTCACATCCGGTGTATGGAATTCTGAAAACCACATTTCCATTGTTATTACCTCCCTGTCAGAACATTCAGTTTCAAAATATCCGGATCTTCCGGTCCGGTCATATTACACCCCTTCGCTTTTGCATACTCGATATAATCCAGAATTTCTGCTGTAATGCGTTCCCCAGGCGCAAGGATCGGAATTCCAGGCGGATAACACATCACAAATTCACTACAGACCATACCTTCTGTTTCCCTGAGTGGCAGACTGCACTTATCTGCATAAAAAGCATCCTGTGGGCTGGTCACTACCTGAGGATCAATATATTCCTGACTCAGAAGTCCTGTTCCGTCTGTCTGAAAACGTCTGCGGATCTCTGCAAGTGCACTCACAAGCCGTTCTACTTCCTGTGCGCGGTCTCCGATCGAAAGGTAGGCAAGAATATTTCCGATATCTCCAAATTCAATCTGGATGTCGTATTCGTCACGCAGAATATCATAAACTTCAATTCCTGCGAGTCCGATATCTAACGTATGTACACTTAATTTTGTAATATCAAAATCAAAAACAGAATTTCCATTTACCAGTTCTTTTCCAAATGCATAATAACCACCGATTGCATTGATTTCTTCTCTGGCATATTCTGCCATATCTGCTACCTGATGGAAAATCTGACGGCCACGCTGTGCAAGATTCCTTCTTGAAATGTCAAGACTCGACATCAGAAGATAGCTTCCTGATGTTGTCTGTGTCAGATTGATGATCTGCCGCACATACCCGGCATGTACGTCTGGACCTGTAAGAAGCAGACTCGACTGTGTAAGACTGCCTCCGCTTTTGTGCATGGATACGGACGCCATATCTGCGCCTGCTTCCATAGCTGAAACAGGAAGTCCGCCACCGAAATAAAAATGTGTTCCATGCGCTTCGTCTACCAGGCACATCATTCCTGCCTCATGTGCCATCTTGACAATTGCTCGCAGATCACTGCATATTCCATAGTAAGTCGGATTATTTACTAACACTGCAACTGCCTTTGGATGCTCTTTTATCGCTTTTGCTACCTGTTCTCTCTGCATTCCCAGGGAAATCCCAAGCCGCTGGTCTACCTCCGGATTTACATAAACAGGGATCGCACCACATAAAACAAGTGCATTCAACACACTTCTGTGAACATTACGTGGCAATATGATCTCATCTCCACGCTTGCAGGCAGTCAGAACCATTGTCTGTACAGAACTTGTCGTGCCCCCTACCATTAAAAATGCATGTGCTGCTCCAAAGGCATCTGCTGCCAGTTCTTCTGCTTCCCGTATTACAGATACCGGATGGCAGAGATTGTCCAGTGGTTTCATACTGTTGACATCGACGCCTACACATTTTTGTCCGAGAAATTCTGTCAGCTCCGGATTTCCTCTTCCCCGTTTATGACCAGGGACATCAAATGGCACAACTCTCATTCGCCGGAAAGTCTCCAGAGCCTCATGGATCGGTGCATGATTCTGGTTTAATTTAAAACGACTCCCTTTCATATTTCCTCTCTTTCCAGGTTCCTTTGTCAAAACACTTTCTTAATACAGAAAAAACGCAGATAAGGGCGCTAAGCCACAAACCTGCGTTCGGTATGTATTCGTCTGTTTTATTCTCAGCTGTAACAGAAAAGGCAATATCTTCTCTTAGATTTTTAAATAAAACTTCTGGATCATGCGTGTCAGAGTCTATATAGCAATTATACTTTTACTACTCTTATTGACCGTTTCACAAGTCTGCGCGTCTGGCGCATAAGGCTATCAAAGAAACCTACTTATAAAATTAGAGCTTTTCACTCAATCAATAAGGCAACCAAAGTTACCATAATCGGCAGTGGACCCGGCTGTCCGTATGGCCTTAACCTCGCTGGGTGGTCCGAAACAATTGCTTTGAAAAGACTCTGTCTGTTACTCTGCATCTTCGTCTCTCAAAATCGACTATAGCATAACATGTTAAAAAAACACTGTCAAGAATTTCTCCCATCTATTCGTCACTTTCTTGCAGCAATTCTTGCATTAAATTAAGGTTCGAATCTGAATGTTCCAGTTCTCTTGAATAACGATACACCGTATCTATCACATCATTTATATCTAGCACTTTTTCTTGCTTCATCCACTGTGCCATCAGAAGTTCATGGATCAACAGGGTGCTGACAACAGCCATCTGTGCTTTCGCAAATGCTTCACCATCGTATACTGCACCGCAAAAATAGGTACTGATGAAATATACAAGGAGCTGTTCATACTGTATTTCATATTCCGGCATTTCTTTCGCCATCCAAGCATGAAATTCTTGTTGCATCTCTACATAACGTTTTTTATCTATCTTTTCATTTACATTTCCATATAATAATTTCTCTGCTTCTTGAAGATAAGACTCCCAATCCGCTCTTAAATGTTCCATCTGATACTGATTTTGAAACATCTTTCTACTATATGTATAGTAATCCACTTCTGCAAGAGCATTTTTCACTTCCCGCACACCTTCTTCAGCCTGATAGTAATCAAATACATCATCCATAGAGAATATATCTTCTTCGTCAATACATTCCTGCAGATCACGTGCAATCGCCAGAATAAGAGCTGCTCGCAGATTCAGCTTTTTCTCTCTGTCCTGTAAAATATCGATCATCACATCTCTTGCATCTAACAGTTTCGAATATAAAAACGGATCAAAATCTTCATAATCTTCTTCCTCATCTGTTTCATAAGTAAGAAAATGTACCGGTTCTTTTCTATTCATCAGGATTCTCGCCACTTCCGGACAGGATACAGAAAGTGTAACCTCCCGCACATCTTCAAATTCTTCAATATGTCTTGGATACAATTTACAGGTTCTGCACAGGCTCTCTTCTCCCAGTGCGGTATACATATCACAGAGGTTTGATTGATTCAGGAAAGCACATCTTCTGTCTTTATCCTGCTTGAATGTTCCTTCTTCCCAGTTGACAGATTCTTTCAAACGCTCTGCAAATGTACCTGTCTCATTTTTATAGTTTTCTAATGAAGCATCATCTGCAACGATCTGCCATCCGGCACAACAAGTGTCCTCACATTTTCCTGCAACACAGGTAAATTCATGATAATAATCCGGGATTGTATATAACATTGATCTACTTTTATCCATTCCTTTCGCTTTTATGATCGTCTATAGAATTTCCGACCTGTTTTATTATAGCACGCACTTTTAAGAAATGGTTATAAAAAAACGTATCAAACTGACTGGATTTCAATTATCACTATTGAATATCCGGTCGATTTGATACGTTTTATTATTTTCTTAGAAATTTAATTATTTCTTTTTCTCATACAGGAACTCTTCTGGAAGTGTTACATTAAAGTCATGTGCCAGTTCGCGGAAGTTCTCCGGTGTGATTGTCTGAATCTTTCTTGGTGTCATAGAAAGAATCTTCACAAGGATCTCTGCTGACTTCTCTACTGTATGCATAAGACCGAATGTAAGATCGAAGTCTTCTCCTGAACAGAACATTCCATGATGTGCCCAGATAGCAACATCGTATTTCTCCATCAGTTCAGCTGTCTTCTCTGCGATTGCTCTTCCGCCCGGAACCATCCAGCCTACAACTCCAACTCCGTCCGGGAATACGACCGGACACTCTGTTGCTGACTCCCAAAGTTCTCTTGTAAATACCTGATCATCCAAAGGAAGAACGAATGTCAGTGCGATTGTATTTGTTGTATGTGCATGGTAGATTACACGATGTTTTCCGTTTGTGATTCTCTTCTTCACTTCATGGTTCATCAGATGAGTTGGAAGCTCACTTGTCGGTCTTCCACCTTCTACCAGTCCCCAACGGATTCTGTATTTTGTTCCTGTATAATCAATCTCGATAATTGCAAGACATACTTCAGGATCAACGATAATATTTCTGAAATACTTTCCACTTCCTGTTACAAGGAAGAATTCTCCTGCAAGTCCCGGAACCTCTGTTCCGATCTCTGTCCATTCTCCTGATTCATTCAGACGTGGTCTGATCAGCTCAACCTCTTCTGGTTTCAGACGATAACTTAAATTACCACCATTTCTCTCATGCCATCCCTGAAGGAATCCGTCATTTGCCATTTTAATAAAATCCTGTACAAACTTCGCATCTAAAATCTTCATATTATTTTACTCCTCCTGTTTTTACTCATTTACCTCAATGTTGTTTTGTGTGGTTTATTTCTTCTTTACTATTGTTTTCTTGTGGTTTCTATTTGTATTATAGATGGTTTTATGTGGTTTGTAAACACTTTTTTCAAAAAAAATTGTACAATCCGAAAGACATTAACACAAATCAAGCCTATCATGTTATAATTCTGAACTATATCAGGAGGTACTATAATAAAATTATGAAACGTAGAGCACTAAAGGCAGCCTTTCCACGAACAATCCCTATTATGACTGGGTTCATTTTTCTTGGAATGGCTTATGGAATATATATGAATGCATCTGGTTTTTCTTTTATCTACCCATTTTTCATGAGTATGTTGATTTTCGGCGGATCACTGGAGTTTGTCTGTGTTGAGATGCTGCTTAGTCCATTTGCACCTGTTCAGGTACTGATCATGGCTGTGATGATCCAGGCCAGACATCTTTTCTATGGACTTTCCATGTTAGATAAATTCAAAGGACTTGGATGGAAGAAGTATTATCTGATTTTCGGAATGTGTGATGAGACCTTCTCTGTCAATTACACCTCTGAGATTCCCGAAGATGTAGACCGCGGATGGTTCTATTTTTTTGTTACATTATTGAACCAGTTCTATTGGGTTGCTTCCGCAACGATTGGTGGAATCATTGGTTCTCTTCTTGAATTCGACACATCAGGAATCAGTTTTGTCATGACAGCTATGTTCGTTGTAATTTTCCTGGATCAGTGGATGAAAGAAAAAATCCATGTTTCTTCTATGATTGGAATCCTGGTTTCGCTTGTATGTCTGATTCTCTTCGGTGCGGATTCCTTTATGATTCCGACAATGATACTGATTGTACTTCTACTGACAGTACTTCGAAAGTGGCTGGAACAATGCGACAAACTTAAAGAAAAGGAGGAGCCGACCAAATGAGTAGCATGACTTTGGCACAACAGATAATTACAATCGGAATGTGCATACTTGGAACAATGGCAACGCGCTATCTTCCTTTCTTTATTTTTAAAGAAAATAAAAAGACACCGGAATATATCCAGTATCTTGGTAAATTTCTTCCTTCTGCTGTTTTCGGAATGTTAGTTATCTATTGTCTGAAAAATGTAGAAGTACTGCACGGAACTCATGGAATTCCAGAAGGAATCTCCATTCTTGTCACCGCAGTACTTCATATATGGAAGAAAAATATGTTTCTATCCATTGCAGGTGGAACTATCTGTTATATGTTGATATTATATTTTCTATAATAATCTCTATAGCAAAAAGGTCTGAGACCACATGTGCTTACACATTAGCGGTTGCTGTTCTCACTTCGTGCGACCAGCAACCATTTCTAATCTCATAACTCTTCTCATAACTCTTACGGCTTGCATCTGCCACAAGGCTCATATCCTTCTTTAATCAAATCCGACCTACTTCCTGTATACTCTTCTTTGTTCTCTGCTTTGATGTCCTTCACACCAGAACAAGTTGATTTATGAAACTTTTTTGTATTCCTATTCAATATATAAGTTTCTTTTTTGGTTGATTTTGATGTTGTTGACGAATTGGATACATTTTTATCAGTTACTTCAGCTTCTGTTCCTGGAGCCCACTCACCTTCCGGCGTTGCGAGTTCTTCCGTCTGATAACTCTCTCCTGTCTCATAATTGATCACAACATATGGCTGTACATTATATACGTATACGTTAAATGTTACCCCTGTGCCATCATCTTCCACAGACTTCGCCTCCATCTGGACTCCGGAAGCCACCAGGTCATCACCGCTATAGATTGGAGTGACACGATACATCACATGATTATCCGTTTCTTTGACATAATCTGCCACCTCATCCTCGAACGGAAGCATACCATCTACATTCATATAGCGTGTTCCTGTTATCAGGTTACGTTCATTCGCATTCTCACCTGTCAACTGGAAACCAATCAGATGACAGCGGTTGTACAGATACCCACCGTCAATTCCATCATATTCCTTATTCACCCAGCCTGTTGGCTTCACACTACTGATGCTTTCTCTTTTCTGTGTCGGCATCAAATCTTCACCTACACAGGCTTCCGCTGTCTGACATCTTCCCAGTTCATCTAACGGGCTGTATTCTTCGTAAGAATCTGTCGTCAGCTCATCTTCTGTAAATGTTGGCTCATTATCATTGATCTCCACGTATGGCTGTCCTGTATACTCCGGTACTTCTTCCAGCGTATCTACAGATTCTATGTTCCCTGTCGATGCGAATGTCGTTTCTGTTGTCGTTTGATTTCCGCGGTCAGAATCCTGATTGCCTGATCCTTGTGATATCTGCAGTAAACCGCAGGATGTCAAAAGAAGACAAAGGGCCGTTATACATCCACATAATATGGTTTTAAATTTCTTTTTGCTCATATTGCACTCCTTTTTCGAACATATGTACTTGTTAAGTATACACTATTTTTTCTAATATAGGAAGTGCTTTGTGTGGACACCAGTAACAAAATGTCAATAGTTTTTTAATCACTTTTCAAAAAAGGGAAAAAAATAGAACGTATAGTTAATTTCCATACGCTCTATCTCACATTTCATATTAAATTT
>OFMS01001269.1_pt1 | contig 18368 bp, 17 predicted proteins | sample 1541871 | NCBI WGS metagenome assembly OFMS01 (sample SAMN04209251, study PRJEB22552) | human gut metagenome | biome: gut; material: feces | host: Homo sapiens | place: USA: Oklahoma
AAGATAAACAATAATATTGGATTGTTAAAAACACAACAATATTATTTGATCCGTTATACAGGCAGCACGTTCGTGTAAGCAAAATATCGTGGAAGGCTTGGCGGACGGTGTCGCCTCTACGGAGATGCAACTGAAGCTACTCAACGTGGCTCGCGCTTCACTGAAGGAGTTGCGCGAGGACTTTGAGGACTATATAAAGTCGCGTCACCTACAGTTCTTCGTTAGCGGTGAACCGCGCTACGCTGATATGCTCAACTATTGTCGCTATCATAATCGCCTGTCCGATTATGAGCCGTTCTTCGCGCAGTGGACTGACGAGCAGATGTGCAACTATGCCATCACTCTCTGCCACTTCATCGACCGGATGATGATGTCGTTCTTGAAGAAACTGGAGCAGGAGTTTATCACTGAGGGCGGCATAAAGGAGCGTATGCACCGTGCTCGCACCGGATATCGCCAGCAGCAGGATGAGCGCTTGAAGCAGCTTGAAGCAGAGCTGCCACGTCTGAAGCAATCACTCGCCGAGGCACAGGCTGAAACTACGAAGTGGAAGGCAGAGGCTACGAAGTGGAAGGCAGCCTTCGAGGATTTAAAGCAAAGAGCGCTAAAGATGTATTATGGAAAGGAAGAGGAGATAAAGAGGCTGAAGGAACAGCTGGGGGAGGAGAAACTATAGACGTTCTAGATATTCTAGATTTTCTAGATGTTCTAGATATTCTAGATATTCTAGATTTTCTATACCTGCTCCTTTTTCGCAAGCCCCTTCCACTTCCAATATCCCATGACCGCTATCACCACATACAGCCCGTAGAGCCCAGCCTTGAACGGTATGCCCTTGACCACGTACAGATAGCAGCAGACAACGTCGACGGCTATCCAGAAGAGCCACTGCTCAACATACTTGCGTGCCAATGCCCATAAGCCGACGAAGCTCAGAGCGTTGGTGAAAGCATCGAGCAAGGGAACCGTACTGTTGGTGTAAGCCACCAAGACATAATATGTGGCAGCCCAGGCAAGGAAGAAAAAACCGAGCGTGCGCAAGATGAGGCGACGAGGAAAGAACGTTATAGGAAGATCTTCGGAAGAACTGCTAACCGCGCTTGCAGCTTCTATCTTATCAGAGCTAACCGCACTTGCGCCTTCTTTCTTGTCAGAGCCTTTGCGTTTAATCATTGCTTTCCATTTCGCTCCGAACTTCCACACGGCATAGCCGTATATTGCGGCAAGCGTGTAGTAGACAGCCATGCCGGCATCACCATAGAGACCGTGGCTCCAGTAGAGGTAAATGTCCATGGCTGGCATCACGATGCCTACAACCCACAGCGCAATGCTCGCACGGTATTCGAGAACGAGATAGATGAGCCCGAGGATTGTTGTGACAATGTCGAGCCAATGAGTGGAGAGAAAATCAGTCATTTTATCAAAAAAATAGCCCCTCCCAACCTCCCCATCGGGGAGGAGAGAGAGGATTGAATTATTAATTACAAAAATGTATCACTCTGCCCTGCAACCTTTTAAAAAAGAAACAAAGCATATATAACTCTGCCCTGCGCACCCTCCCCGACGGGGAGGGATGGGGAGGGGCTTTTTTTTAGAACTTCAGTGTTACGGTTCCCATGCAGTTGAAACCAGCCATTGGGATGTAAGCCACGGTAGAGTTGCGCTTACCCTGGTTGTACCAGTCGTAGTAGACGTAGCCAGAAGCTGCATAGTGACGGTTGAAGATATTGTTGAAGTCGGCACCGAGCACAATCTGCTTCAAGCCAAGCATACGCTTAGCGAAGTTGAATGTGTACGAAGCGTTCACGTTAGTCTGCGAATAGCAGGGCAGTGAGCGATCAGAACTCTCGGTATTGTCGAGATACTGCTTGCTGACGAAGTTGGTGTGCCATGTGGCGCGGAAACCAGCGAAGTGAACATCTACGAAGCCGTTGAGGATAGCCGACGGCGAGAAAGCAATGGTAGAGCTCTTGTATGTGTTCCATACGGCAGCACCATCCCAGCTCTCGACACACTCCTTGAAGTTATGCAGACGGTTGCGGCTCAGCGCGGCGTTACCCTCTACAGAGAGCCATGAGAGTGGGCTCCAGCCTGCTGACAGCTCAGCACCGAGACGATAAGAGTCCTTGATGTTGCGTGTCAGTGCCTCGCCGATGTCGCTCTTCTCACCAGTCATCACGAACTGGTTGACGTACTTCATGTAGTAGAAGTTGACACCTGCGAACCAGTTCTCGCCCTGATACTGATAACCCCACTCGATGTCGAGCAGACGCTCAGGCGACGGATTGCCGTAGCCGATGTTGTCGGTGAAGTTGTTGCGCTCCGGTTCGCGGTTGGCGTAGGCGATAGAAGCATAAACCTTATGTCCGTTAGCATCGTAGCTGATGCCTGCCTTCGGATTGACGAAGAAGTAGTTCTCGTTGATGTTGATGCTCTGGTTCTTGTAGTTGCCGTCGGCACCCTGCTCGAAGTGGTCGTTGATGCCGTCGGTCTGATAGTTGACATAGCGCATCTGCATATCGAGGAACCAGTTCCAACCCTTGCCGAACTTGCGGTTAGCCTCGAAGAACCAGCTCCAGTCGTTCTTATCTGCGTCAGAGTCGTAGTACTTGTAGCGACCATTAGTGAAGTACTTTTCCTCGAGAGTCTTGTCAGCGATGTATGTCACCTTGCCCCAGTGGTTGCAACGGAAGAGCTGCATACTAAGACCGCCCGTAACATCCCACAGAGCATCCTTATAGTTCACGTTGTAGAGAGCGCCATAGTTGTTCTGTGTGAGTCCTTTCTTGCGGATAGCATCCGACTTAACCAGTTTCAGTTCGCCGTCCTTTACGTACATCTCGTTGATGCCAAACTTAGAAGCCAACTTTGTGTTCTGCTTGAACTCGGTGTAGTAGCCGTAGCCGTATGTGTAGTGAGCTGTTACGGAGTGGCTCCAACGGTCGGTAGGTTGCCATGTGAAGTTGAGGATGTTGTGGCTCTGCTCGAAGTTGTCAGTGGTCTTATCCCAATATGAGCCGTCGCGCATCTTGTAACGCTCTGTTGTGAGCGGCTGACTTGGGTCTGGTGCCCAGTTGTCATCCATCGGGATGTTGAGCGACTCGTAGAGCGGGTTGAACTTGCCCAATCCATGCTTCCACATATCCTTATAGCTCTTGATGCCCCATGCCTTGAGGTCGGTATCGCCGTCGTAGTTACATGCTGGCACGCCGTTCCATGCCTGACCTGTGTGCTCGAAGTTGCCGATGTTCTTATACGAAATCTTGAAGCGGTCGCCGAACCATGTCAGTCCGCCGTAGTACGAACCTGAGCGTCCGCTTGTGCCGTGGATGTATCCGTCGGTATTGGTCTCGTGGTAAGCACCGTCGAGTACGAGGTGATCCCAGAGCAGACCCGTTGAGAACTTGCCGCCAAAGCGGTATGTGTTGAACGAACCGTAAGAGCCAGTAACCTCTACGGTTGGCTTCAGCGACGGCGCAGCTGTAGCAAGCGACACCGCACCACCGAAGGCTCCGTCGCCGTTGGTTGATGAACCGATGCCACGCTGAATTTGTGCGCTACCCATGAGGGCTGCATAGCTGTTCATGTTTGCCCAGAACACGCACTGGTCCTCAGGCGAGTTGAGAGGTACACCGTCTACCGTTACGTTAATGCGGCTACCGGCAGCACCACGCATACGCATATAAACAGTACCAGTACCCACGCCGTTCTCGCTCCATGCAAGCACGCCCGGTGTGCGAGCGAAGAGCATAGGCAGCTCTCTACCAGAGGTAGCGAAGCGCTCAAGCTCAGGCTTATTGATGTTTTCTACTGCAAATGGTGAACTCTTCGGGGCTCTTACAGCCTTTACTACCACCTCGTTGAGGTTGTTCACACGGGTAGTGTCGAGCTTGTTCTGCTCGCCAGCAGCTTGCGAAGGGCAAGTGCACGCAGCAGCCAAGGCTACTCCAATGATTTTCTTCATCTTTTTTAAAGTTGATGTTGTTATCCAATAATAAGACTATAAGGGCTTTTGAAATAAAGAAAACCGTTCGTATCTGTACCTTATCGCTACGCCGGTATTATCCGGATCAGCTCTGAGGGTATGTTCTCAGACGGCAAATATTCCGCCACCCCTTAGTCTACACTATATAAACTGGGTGCAAAGTTAACTAAATTTTGCATATTCAAACAATTTGTTTGTATAATAAACCCTAAAAAATGTGCGTAGCGGGCGGAATATGAAAAATTTGTAGTAAGTTTGCAACACTGAAAAGGCGAGCCAATAAAGGGTTGATGCGCCTTTCGATATTCACACATTATATATAATATAGAACGAAAATGGGGCGTTTGAAACTCATTTTGGCTTTGATAAGCCATTATAAATATGCCATAACCATAATCATCGGCGTGCTCACCGTGGGCTTTGTTGATGAGAATAGCTTCCTGCATCGTTTCCAACTCGAGATGCAAATCAGCGACCTGGAGGAGGAAATAGCGAAGTATAATGCGCAGAACGAAAGCGACCTGAAGAAGCTGAAGGAGATGCGACAGGGTCCGCAAGCGTTTCAGAAGATAGCACGCGAACGCTACTTTATGAAGGCTGACGACGAGGATATCTATGTGCTTAGCGACGACCCCCAACCTGAAAAAGCAAAAGAGTAAACTACAATGAAACAACTAAATACTATACAAAGCGCGCTATTCCTCATCGGAGGCGTATTAATGGTGATAGGAGCTGGCTGCTTCGTCTTTATGTTCGCACAGCAGATTGTATGCTGGATATTCCTTGTCGGAGCATTACTGTTTGCAGCGATGCAGGTGAACCAGGCATACGAAGGACATAACCCCACCATCAAGCGACTCAAGAAGATAATGACCTTCGCCGACATCTTCTTCGTATTGGCAGGTCTGCTCATGGTAGATAGTGCTAACATGTGGCTCAAGGACTACTTCGCCGACACCATCACTTACTTCAACGTAGTTTACAACAAATGGGTGTTGCTATTGCTCGCTGCAGCCATACTCGAGATGTACTCTATGCACCGCATAGCATCGGAGTTGAAGAAAGACGCGGTGGAGGACGAAGCCGACAGTGAAGAGCAGGACGATGCTCCAGCCACAGACAGACAATAAGAAAACAATAAGAACCCAATAAAAACTCAAGATAATGAAGAAGCTACTTTACGCTTTACTCTGTATAATAGCATTGGCATCATGCTCCAGCTCGTACAACATACAAGGCTCTTCGAACGTGTCCACACTCGATGGTCGTATGCTCTACCTGAAGGTGCTAAGCAATAACGACTTCAAGAAGATTGACTCCTGCGATGTCGTACACGGACAGTTTCAGTTCAGCGGAACGTTCGACACCGTGCGCCTCGCCAATATCTTCATGGACGACGAGAGCATACTGCCACTCGTAATCGAAAGTGGCGACATCACTATAAAGCTCGACAACACACAGCAGAATGTGAGTGGCACACCGCTCAACGACGAGCTCTTTAAGTTCTTCAACAAGTACAACCAGCTGAAAAATCAGGAAGCCGAACTGCTGCACACTCACGACCGCGCCATCATGGACGGTAGCGATATGGAGGCAGTGACACGCCACATCAACGCCGAGGCAGTGCGACTCATGGCAGAAGAGGACAAGCTCGTCACAACATTCGTCACCGAGAACTTCGACAACGTGCTTGGTCCGGGCGTATTCTTCATGATGACCATCGGCTATCGCTATCCCGAACTCACACCGTGGATAGAGGATATCATGAGCAAAGCCACCGACAAGTTCAAGAACGACCCATACGTGAAGGACTACTATCAGAAGGCTCTGGAGAACCAAGCCATTATGAACGGCATGAAAGAAGTGAACAATGCGCCTGCCGGTGCTGCTACAGTTCCTTCGATGCCCGACGGACCGACACCGAACGAGCTGGCACAGCCCGCTGCCAGCGAATAGCATACGCTAACAACGATCAGTAACTATATCTAAGAAATATGAAAACATTAGTATTTGGTGGTAAGCTTGTCAACGAGGGGGCTACGCGAGTAGCGTCCCTCGTTGTCGACGGCGACACCATTACAGACATTATAGAAGGTACAGAAACACCTCGTGGCGACTACGACAGCATCGTAGATGCCACGGGGTGTTTTGTTATGCCCGGAGTGATCGACTGTCATGTACACTTCCGCGACCCCGGACTGACCGAGAAGGCGGACATGGAGACCGAGAGTCGTGCTGCGGCTTACGGCGGTGTCACCACCTACTTCGACATGCCGAACACCAAGCCACAGACCACAACCGAGGAAGCACTCAACGCTAAGTTTGAGGACGCAGCCAAAAAGTCGCACGTCAACTACAGCTTCTTCATCGGAGCTACAAACGACAACATCGACTGCGTCACCGGTATCGACCCACACCGCGTGCCGGGCATAAAGCTCTTCATGGGTTCGTCTACGGGCAACATGCTCGTCGACAGACAGGACGTGCTACACGAACTGTTCAGCAAGGCGACACTGCCACTGATGGCTCACTGCGAGGATACCGACATCATCAACCGCAATATGAAGCACGCACAGGAGCAGTACGGCGACGATCCCGCCGTTGAGCACCACCCTGAGATACGCTCCGAAGAAGCGTGCTACGAGTCGACAAAGCGCGCCGTAGACCTCGCTGAACAGACAGGTGCACGTCTGCATGTGGCACACATGACCACAGCACGCGAGCTGGAGCTGTTCGGCTCTTCGCCACGCATCACGGCAGAGGCAGTCGTGGCTCACCTCGTATTCACAAAGGACGACTACGCTCGCCTCGGCACACGCATAAAGTGCAACCCTGCCATCAAGACGGTTGCCGACCGCGACGCACTGCGCCACGCTCTCACCGACGGACGCATAACAACCATCGGCACCGACCACGCACCTCATCTGCTGAAGGACAAGGAGGGCGGATGCGCGCGCGCTGCTTCGGGTATGCCTATGGTGCAGTTCTCGCTTGTCACAATGCTCGAACTTGTGGACGAAGGTGTGCTCAGCATGGAGCGCCTTGTCACGCTGATGGCGCACAATCCGGCTACGCTCTTCGAGGTGTCGAAGCGTGGCTTTGTGCGCAAGGGCTACAAGGCAGACCTCGTCATCGTGAAGCCCGACGCTCCGTGGACCGTAACGCCGGAGACGATACAGAGCAAGTGCGGCTGGAGTCCAATGGAGGGTCATACCTATCAGTGGCAGGTGCGCACCACGATGTGCAACGGACAGATTATATATAACAACTGGGCGTTCGATGCGTCGAGCCGTGGCGAGGCGGTGCGCTTTAGAGAGTAGACCGATGATGCTGCAATACACCGATTATAACATCTCCACCCTGCGTCCGTACATCAACTGGCTCTACTTCTACTTCGCCTGGGGGCTCTCGGGCAAGCCGCAGGAGGCTAAAGACCGAATGCGGGTGGAGGCAGAACATATGCTCGACAGCTTGGAGACGCGCTACCAGACACACGCTGCCGTAGGCCTGTTCGAGGCTAACAGCGACGGCGACGACATACTCATTGACGATGTGCGGCTGCCTATGCTGCGTCAGCAACATCCCACACATGAGGGCGAGCCGAACCTATCGCTTGCCGACTTCATCCGTCCGCAGGCTTCGGGCGTGACAGACCGCATCGGAGTGTTCGCCACTACGGTCGACCTGGCGTTGGAGCACGACTTCCTTACCGACGACTATCAGCGTATGCTGGCGCAGACACTTGCCGACCGACTCGCTGAGGCTACGGCGGAGGTGCTTCACATGGAGGTACGTCGCTCGCTATGGGGATATGCACCCGACGAAAATCTGTCCGTAGCAGAACTGCTGCGCGAGGATTTTCAAGGCATACGTCCGGCTGTGGGCTATCCGTCGATGCCCGACACGAGTGTCAACTTCATCATCGACCGGCTCATCAACCTCAAGCAGATTGGCATCCGACTCACCGAGAGTGGTGCCATGAAGCCCCACGCATCGGTGTCCGGACTGATGTTCGCCCATCCGAAGGCGCATTACTTCGAGTTGGGGCGCATCGGCGAAGACCAGTTGCGCGACTATGCACACCGTCGCGGACTGCCCGTGGAGCTCATACGCAGGTTTTTGAAATAGATGAAAACTCTGTAACAACACTATCGCAAGTTTATAAGAAACGTTTTCGTTAAGCCAAATGAGCAGAACCGAGCTTGCTCGAGTTATGCCATGGCGAGAAAACGTGCCATAAAATGGAACATAATGATTGCAAGGATATCAATACTCATACTGCTGCTCACGCTGCTGCCCGACCTGTACATATACCGACGCTATCTGCGCTGGCGCTTCGACATGACGCTATGGATGCGTCTGTTGTGGTGGGTGCCGGGAGCCGCCATGATAGCCTGTACCGCAGCCTATTCGATGATGCGCAACTTCGCGCCCGATAACCTCACGCTCTTCAACGTGTATCTGTTCATGCTCGGGTTGCTCATCGTGCCGAAGGTGGTCTTCACCTTGTCGTCGCTCGCCGGACTGGCTGTTAAGCGACTGCTGAAGTTGCGCACCAACTGGGGCAACCACACCGGACTGGTGCTTGTGCTCGGATGGTTCTACGTGCTGTTCATGGGCACGATGGTGGGTCCCGACCAGCTGCACGTGAAGCGCGTTACGCTCGAGTTCGACAGTCTGCCGAAAGCCTTCGACGGCTATCGCATCGTGCAGCTCTCGGATATGCACCTCGGCTCGATGAAGCAGGAGTTTGCTCAGCGCATGGTGGCACAGGTGAACGAGCTACATCCCGATGCCATCCTCTTCACCGGCGACTTACAGAATATGCGCCCACAGGAGTTGGTGCGTCATGCGCCCACGTTGGTTCATCTGCATCCGGTCGATGGTATCTTCTCCGTGCTTGGCAATCACGACTACGCCGACTATGTGAAGACAGCCACGGCGGAGCAGAAGCGCAGTATGGAGCGTATGACACGTTCGTTCGAGGCTTCGCTCAACTGGGACTTACTGCTCAACGAGCGTCGCATCTTGCGTCGCGGAGCCGACTCGATAGTGATAGCCGGAACGGAGAACGATGGTCGTCCGCCGTTCCCCTGCAAAGCCGACTATCGCAAGGCACTGCACGGCATATCGCCTCAATCGTTCGTCATTATGATGCAGCACGACCCGTCGGCATGGCGCCGTCACATACTGCCACAATGCACAGCGCAACTAACGCTGAGCGGACACACCCACGGCGGACAGCTGTCGCTCTTCGGCTGGCGACCCACAAGTCTTGTCAACAGCGAGGATGCCGGACTGTATAGCGAGGGCAAACGCTTCCTCTTTGTGTCTACGGGCGTGGGAGGTTTCCTGCCGTTCCGCTTCCACATGAAACCGGAGATTGTGGAAATCACATTAAAAGTAAAAAGGTAAAAAAGTAAAAAGCAATGAAATATCTGTATCGTATATATCAGCTCTTGATAGCTCTCCCCTTGATAGCTATCTACACCCTCATCACCAGCTTGATGGTTACAATCGGTTGCACCTTAGGCAACGGTCACTTCTGGGGCTACTACCCCGGCAAGTGGTGGGCGCAGTTCATCATACGCATACTCCTGCTGCCGGTGAAGGTGGAGGGACGCGAGAACCTTGTGAAGGGACAGTCGTATGTGTTCGTAGCCAACCACCAGGGAGCGTTCGACATCTTCCTCATCTACGGCTTCCTCTCGCGCAACTTCAAGTGGATGATGAAGCGCCAGCTACGCCAGATGCCGTTCGTTGGCAAGGCGTGCGAGTCGGCTCACCACATCTTCGTCGACAAGCGTGGCGCAAGCAAGATACGCGAGACCTACGACCGCGCTCGACAGACGCTGCAGGGCGGTATGTCGCTCGTGGTGTTCCCCGAGGGGGCACGCTCGTTCACAGGACACATGGGCGTATTCAAGCGCGGAGCCTTCATGCTCGCCGACGACATCGAGCTGCCCGTTGTGCCGCTCACCATCAATGGCTCGTTCGACATCATGCCACGCACTCGCGATATGAAGTGGGTGGTTTGGCATCCGCTCCGTCTCACCATACACAAGCCGATACTGCCAATCAGCAAGGGTACGGACAACATCAAGTATCTTGAGGAAGAGAGCTACAAGGTGGTGATGGGCGGACTGGAGGAGCAATATCAGGGCTTTGTGGAGAACCCAGACCAGTAAAACTCCCGAAAACACGTTTTTTAACGCTACGGCGGCACCCGTATCGAATACATTTAGTATATTTGCATATTAGTTGACAAGTTACGAGTTGACGAGTTGACAATGTAAAACCATTCAATAGCAAAACAATGAACAAAAGCGATAGTATAGTAATCATACCGACATACAACGAGAAGGAGAACATCGAGAAGATCATACGCGCGGTGTTCTCACTTGAGAAGTGTTTCCACATCCTCGTCATCGACGACGGTAGTCCCGACGGCACTGCAGCCATCGTGAAGCGACTCATCAGTGATGAGTTCGGCGACCGCCTCTTCATCCTCGAGCGCAGTGGCAAGTTGGGTCTTGGCACGGCGTACATCACAGGCTTCAAGTGGGCGCTTGAGCACGGCTACGACTACATCTTCGAGATGGATGCCGACTTCTCTCACGACCCCAACGACCTACCACGCCTCTACAGTGCTTGTCACGACGAGGGTTACGACGTGGCTATCGGCTCGCGCTACGTGAGCGGTGTGAACGTTGTCAACTGGCCTATCGGTCGCGTGCTGATGAGCTACTTCGCGTCGAAGTACGTGCGTATGGTTACGGGCTTCAAGGTGCACGACACCACAGCCGGCTTCAAGTGCTACCGTCGTTGCGTGCTCTCGTCTATCGACCTCGACAAGGTGCGCTTCAAGGGCTACGGCTTCCAGATAGAGATGAAGTTCACGGCTTACAAGATGGGCTACAAGATAAAGGAGGTGCCGGTCATCTTCGTCAACCGTCGCGAGGGTGTCAGCAAGATGAGCGGTGGTATCTTCGGCGAGGCGTTCTTCGGCGTGATGCGACTCAGATGGGACGGCTGGTTCAGAAAGTATCCTGAGGCGAAACACTAAAAAACTCTATTGCTTAAGACCGCATCAGCTGCTTTTCTGCATCTTAAGGGGGTGCACTTGTCTCAAGTGCACCAACAAGGCAAAAGGTCCGCAACAGACGGTTTAAGCACTAACCAGACCTATGGAAATAAGAAACATAAGCAACATTTATACAGCCCTGCCACAGTGCGGGGCTTTTTTGAAAGCTATCAGCGACGAGTCGGTGAGACACGTATTCCTCGGTGGACTACTTGCCTCATCGGCTCCTGTGTTTTTCTCCGCCGTAGCCGAACGCTTAAATTCAAAACTCAAAACTCAAAATTCTTGCTCTGGCAAGCGTCTCTTCGAGCCGAGCGCAAAACTCAACACTCTCACCGCCGTTTTCATCCTTCAAGACAACGACGAGGCAGGCTACTTCTATCACGACCTGACGCAGATACTCGGCACCGACAACGTGCTCTTCTTCCCGTCGTCCTACCGTCGTGCGGTGAAGTACGGACAGCGCGACGCTGCCAACGAGATATTGCGCACCGAGACGTTGAGTCGTCTCGCGGCTCTTACCTCTGCCGACACGCAGAAGGCATCAACGGGCAAGGGCGCAGGCAAGAATGCAGACAGTGCTGCTGAAGCTCTCTACGTTGTGACCTGCCCCGAGGCGCTCAGCGAGCTTGTCGTGTCGAAGCGTCGCCTCGACGAGCGCACCATCAACATCGCCGTTGGCGACATCATCGACTTTGCCGACCTCGGACGCCAGATGCGCGAGCTCGGCTTCAAGGAGGTCGACTACGTCTACGAGCCTGGTCAGTTCGCAATGCGTGGCAGCATCATTGATGTCTATTCCTACTCGTCGGAGCTGCCGTTCCGCATCGACTTCTTCGGCGACGAGGTGGACACCATACGCACGTTCGAGGTAGCCGATCAGCTCTCGAAGGACGCGAAGCAGCAGGTGCGCATTGTGCCCGAACTGGCGCAGCTCACCGAAGAGAAGCAGCCGTTCACGTCGCTACTGCCCGACGACGCGCTGCTCGTGATGAAAGACCGCCTCTATCTCTGTTCTACCATCGAGCAGATATACAACGACGGCTTTTCGCAGCAAGCCATGACCGAACGTTTGGAGGGTGCTACGGAGGTGGAGCAGCAGCAGATAATGCGCGATATGCGCAAGGAGAACAACCTCGTGTCGCCCACGCGCTTCCGCGAGGAGATATGCCGCTTCCGCCTCGTGGAGTTCGGCGCAAAGCCTTCGGGCACGCCGCAGGTGTCCATCGAGTTCCACATCTCGCCGCAGCCGCTCTTCCACAAGAACTTCAGTCTGCTCATCCAGACCCTCGACGACTATCTCTTGCAGAGTTACCAGCTCTATATTCTCGCCGACTCGGAGAAGCAGACGCAGCGCCTGCGCGATATTTTCGACAGTGATGAGTTGCAGCAAATGCGCAGAAACAAGGAGCACTCTCTATCCGCAAATCATAACTCTCAACTCTCAACTCTCAACTCTCAACATTCAGCACTCCCCTTCACTCCCGTCAACCGCACTCTGCACGAGGGCTTCGCCGACAACGACCTGCGGCTGTGCTTCTTCACCGACCATCAGATATTCGACCGCTTCCACAAGTACAACCTGAAGTCGGACGCAGCCCGAACGGGCAAGATGGCACTCACGATGAAGGAGCTGCAAGAGATGGAACCCGGCGACTTCATCGTGCACGTCGACTTCGGCATCGGCAAGTTCGGCGGCTTGGTGCGCGTGCCTGTCGGCGACTCCTACCAGGAGATGATACGCCTCTACTATCAGCGTGGCGACATCGTCGACGTGTCTATCCACTCGCTCTACAAAATATCAAAGTACCGCCGCAGCGACACGGGCGAACCGCCCCGACTCAGCACGCTCGGTACCGGCGCATGGGAGAAGCTGAAGGAGCGCACGAAGAAGCGCATCAAGGACATTGCGCGCGACCTCATCAAGCTCTACGCCAAGCGTCGCCACGAGAAAGGCTTCGCCTATTCTGCCGACTCCTATCTGCAGCACGAGCTTGAGGCATCGTTCCTCTATGAGGACACGCCCGACCAGCAGCGTGCCACGCACGACGTGAAGACCGACATGGAGTCTGCCCGACCGATGGATCGCCTGGTGTGTGGCGACGTGGGCTTCGGCAAGACCGAGGTGGCTATACGTGCAGCGTTCAAGGCGGCGTGCGACTCGAAGCAGGTGGCAGTGCTCGTGCCCACAACGGTGCTCGCCTTCCAACACTACAAGACGTTCTCAGACCGTCTGAAGGGTATGCCGGTGCGTGTCGACTACCTCTCGCGTGCCCGCACGGCGAAGCAGACGCGCGAGGTGCTTGCCGACCTCAAGGCGGGTAAGATAGACATACTCGTCGGCACGCATAAGCTGATAGGAAAGGCTGTGGAGTGGCACGACCTCGGACTGCTCATCATCGACGAGGAACAGAAGTTCGGTGTCTCTACAAAGGAGAAGCTGCGCACGCTGAAGACAAACGTCGACACGCTCACCATGTCGGCTACGCCGATACCGCGCACGCTCCAGTTCTCGCTGATGGGCGCACGCGACATGAGCATCATGCGCACGCCGCCACCCAACCGCTACCCCGTGCAGACCGAGCTGGGCGTGTACGGGCATGAGATAATAGCCGATGCCATCAACTTCGAGATGTCGCGCAACGGACAGGTGTTCTTCGTCAACGACCGCATCAGCAACCTGCCCGAGATTGCTGCGCTCATAAAGAAATACGTGCCCGATGCGCGTGTGGCTATCGGCCACGGACAGATGTCGCCCGAGGAGCTGGAGAAGATTCTCATCGGCTTCATGAACTACGACTACGACGTGCTGCTCTCCACGACCATCGTCGAGAACGGCATCGACATCAGCAACGCCAACACCATCATCATCAACGATGCCCACCGCTTCGGACTCTCCGACCTCCACCAGATGCGCGGTCGCGTGGGTCGCTCCAACCGCAAGGCGTTCTGCTACCTGCTTGCACCGCCTAAGTCGGTGCTCACGCCCGAGGCACGACGCCGCCTTGAGGCTTTGGAGAACTTCTCCGAACTGGGCAGCGGCTTCAACCTCGCCATGCAAGACCTCGACATCCGCGGTGCGGGCAATCTGCTCGGTGCCGAGCAGAGCGGATTTATGGAGGACCTTGGCTACGAGACGTATCAGAAGATACTCAACCAGGCAGTCACCGAACTGAAGAACGACGAGTTTGCCGACATGTACGCCGAGGAGATAGCGCAGGGCAACAACCTCACGGGCGATGCCTTCGTGGAGGATTGCGCCGTGGAAAGCGACCTCGAGATGTACTTCCCCGATACCTATGTGCCGGGCAGCGCAGAGCGTATGCTGCTCTACCGAGAGCTCGACAACATCGACAACGACGACGAGCTCGACGCTTACCGCCAGCGACTCATCGACCGCTTCGGTGCCATACCGCACGAGGGCGAGGAACTGCTGCAGGTGGTGGCACTGCGCCGCTACGGCAAGAGTCTCGGCTGCGAGAAGATAATACTCAAACAGGGACGTATGCAGATGCAGTTCGTCAGCAACCCCAACTCTGCCTACTACCGCAGTGCCACCTTCGGCAAGGCACTCGACTTCATCGCTGCCAACGCACGCCGCTGCAACCTCAAGGAGGTGAACGGCAAACGCTCAATGGTGGTGAGCGGTGTGCCGACAGTGGGCGAAGCGGTGAAAGTACTTTTAAAAGTAAAAGAGTAAAAAGGTAAAAAAGTAAAAAGCCCCTCCCAACCCTCCCCGTCGGGGAGGGCTTGAGGATACTTCGGCTAAGGCTTAGAAAGGCTTAGTTAGCAATGGCTTAGAAAGGCTTAAGAAGGCTTAGAAAGGCTTATTTCGGTTTAGAAAAAACAACGATATGACAACCCTTCTCCTTGTGCGCCACGGCGAGACCGTCGACAATGTGCGCCAGATTATGCAGGGGCAGACTCAAGGTGAGCTGACCCCGAACGGCATCGAGCAGGCACGCGCCCTCGCTGCCGAGCTGAAAGACATGCCCATCGACGTGTTCGTGTCGAGCGACCTTAAGCGCGCCTTCGACACGTGTGTGATACTGGCGGCTGCGCACGGCGTGTCGCCTGACGCCATCGTGCAGACAAAGCTGCTGCGCGAGCGCGACTGGGGCAGCTTCACAGGCAGATACATCCCCGACCTAAAGGATGCTCGGTGGACCGACGACATCGAGTCGCTCGACGCTCTGAGGGCGCGTGCCGCTGCGTTCCTGCAGTTCGTGAGAGAGAATTATGATGGAAAGACCGTGCTTGCCGTGGGACACGGCATAACGAACAAGGCGATAAGAAGCGTGCATAGCGGCACGCCGATGAACGAAACGCCACGCATGGCGAACGCCGAAGTGGTCACGATGCAGCTATAAAAAGCGTTGTTGCACACCCCTGAGCGTACCATTTTTGAGTACTACCGCAGCAGTACTGGAGTAATCTCACCACAGTACTGGAGTAATCTCGCTGCTAAACTGGAGTAATCTCTCTGCGAGTACTGGAGTACTACCGCAACAAGTACTGGTAGAAGTAAAAGTAAAGATAGTTTTATTTGTCTAAATAGTTACCATCTTATTCAAAAAGTTTTTTGTTAACGATGAATTATCACGATAAAACATTATATTTGTGGCGTAAATAAAGAATAGAAAAATGGCAAATAAAAATATAGACTTGGCGGTAGTTCTTCATAATGATAGTGACTATAAGGATTGGCTTGTAGAACTCAAGGAACGTTTCTACAGCCATCGTCTCAAAGCGTCATGTGTCACCAATGGCTATCTGTTGGAATTCTACTGGAAGTTGGGACGCGACATTGAAGCCCAACAATATACAAATACTTACGGCTCAGGGTTCTATAAGAATCTCAGTCAGGACTTGAAGAATGAAATGCCAGAGATAAAGGGATTCTCGCCAACCAACTTGAAGTACATGAGCTACTTTTATAAGCTCTATGCTCCATTAGTAGCAAATCGTCCGCAAGTTGCTGACGATTTCATGGAAGGTGTATATAGTGCAGATATTCAACAAAGTGCGCCCCATAATCAAAATCGTCAGCAGGGTGCTGACGATTTCAAGTTGTTGTTTATGATACCATGGGATCATCATTGTCGAATAATATCAAGATGCAAGGGAAACATGGATAAAGCCCTCTTCTTTGTGAGAAAGACTTGGGAAAACAATTGGGGACGTGATGCTCTTCTCAACTGGCTTGACTCCGACTTGTACGAGCGTGACGGCAAGGCTATCACCAACTTCCAATCCACACTTCCGGCTGTGCAGAGCGACTTGGCGCAACAAATAACAAAAGACCCTTACCAGTTGGACTTCCTTAACCTAAGGGAGAAATATGACGAGCGTGATATTGAGGAAGAATTGCTGAACAACGTTACTCGTTTTCTTTTGGAACTTGGAAAGGGATTTTCCTATATGGGCAGGCAGCTTCGCTTGGAAGTAGGTCAGCAGGAGTTCTTTCCAGACTTGCTGTTTTATAATGCCCACCTCCATGCGTATGTGGTCATCGAATTGAAAGCAAAGTCGTTCCATCCATCATTCTTGGGGCAACTGAGTTTCTATGTGTCAGCCATCAATCATCAGTTCAAAACCGACATAGATAACCCTACCATAGGTTTGCTCATCTGCAAAGACAAAGATAATGTGGTGGCAAAATACGCTTTGGATTCATACAAGGAACCAATGGGAATATCAGAATATCAACTGTCTAAGCTATTCCCGAAAGATTTCAAGTCTTCAATGCCGACTATTGAAGAATTGGAAAAGGAATTGAAAGATAAATAAGAAATATGAGAAAGTAAAAGAGTAAAAAAGTAGGAGGTATGGGCATCTTGCCCATACCACGCAGCCAGATTTAAGAGTAAAAAAGTAAAAAGGCACTTTTGCCTTTTTACTTTCTGAGCAATTCGCGTGCGAACTCGATGATAGTATCCTCACCGTGCAGCCAGTCGGCTTCTTTCAACGCAACATTATGGTCGGGCTCTATGCCGAACTCCGTTGAGTTCTTATCCTTGTCGTACATAGGGCAGGCAGAGAAGCGCACGCTCCAGCCGTTAGGCAGTTCGGTAGAGTAGGGCATACCCGCTCCGCCGCCTGTGCGGTCGCCCACGACGGTCACGTTCGGGCAGCAGCGCATGTACTTCACGAACTCGTTGGCTGCGCTATACACCGCGCGGTTGGTCAGCACCACCACCCGTTTCTGCCATCTGATTCCTTTCGACGGCTTCAGGTATTGGCTCTTCATCTCCGAGAACGCCGTGTGCGCTTTTCCCGTTTTGTGCTGAATGTAGCCCACCAACAGTCGCTCGTTGGTGAAGCGTGCCGCCAGCTGTTCTGCAGCTGTGAGCTGTCCGCCGCCGTTGTCGCGCAGGTCGACGATCAGTCCGTTGCACGGTGCGAGGTAGAGCATTATATTGTCGAGGTTGCCCTCGCCGAAGTTATATGCGAAGGTAGCGCAGCGTATGTATCCGGTGTTGTCGTCGAGTACGCGGTAGCGCAGTCCGGCAGCGATGCGATAGTCGGTGCCGAGATACTTAGAGAGCAGCGTGTCGCTCACGTTCGACGGGTAGTCCTCGTGCCACGACCAGTTGCGTGCCACGTCCCACGCCGAGTACATGTTCACGTGTCCGTCGCGCAGCTCGCCGAGCATATTGCCTAACACCTCGAACAGCTGTCCTGTCGTCATGTCGTCGGCTATCTGTCGGCTGTATCGCTCGTGCACCTCGTCCCAGTCGAGTCCGTACTGCTCGTGCTTGTAGTCGAAGAAGCAGTAGTGTTCGTCGATGGCACGCCACAGAGCCTCGAAGTTGCCGCGCGGATTGTCGGCATACTCCGTTTCGTCGACGCACGCTGTGGTCAGCAGCAGTAGCGATGCAAACAGTATGTGGATTATTCTTCTCATTCGCATTTGTTTTTATTGTTATACTCTTTAGGAGGGTATGGCATCTTGCCATACCCACTCCGTCCTCTGAACATTCTAAAGGGGGTGCAGCGGTCTTCGCTGCACCAACCGAGATAGTATCGCCATCTTCCCACAGGTTTCATGGGAGTTTGCTTGCGTAAGTCCTCCCACAGATTTCACGGATTTGCACAGATGGCTTGGTTGCGTCTGTTCTCCCACAGAATTCACGGAATTCACAGAAGTTTTGTTGCGTCTGTTCTCCCACAGAATTCACGGAATTCACAGAAGTTTTGTTGCGTCTGTTCTCCCACAGAATTCACGGAATTCACAGAAGTTTTGTTGCGTCTGTTCTCCCACAGAATTCACGGAATTCACAGAAGTTTTGTTGCGTC